>Ga0105052_10000042_pt1 | contig 128500 bp, 122 predicted proteins | sample FRY03_FD_78094 | JGI IMG/M metagenome (GOLD analysis project Ga0105052, IMG submission 78094) | Freshwater microbial communities from Lake Fryxell liftoff mats and glacier meltwater in Antarctica - FRY-03 | ecosystem: Environmental > Aquatic > Freshwater > Ice > Glacier meltwater ... | reverse complement strand
TACTCGGACCTGAAGACGTTGCAGATCCTCGAAGGCTCGGTTTCGTGATGGGGGGCGGACGCCACATCCGCGGGGATGGGCGGACGCCACCACCGCGGGGTTTTGATGTCCGCCCCCTAAAACCGCCTGTCGCGCGTGGTTGAGTATGGGGGGCGGACATCACAACCCCGCGGTTGTGGCGTCCGCCCATCCCCGCGGATGTGGCGTCCGCCCCCCATCACGAAATCGAGCCTGACCCCTTTGTCCAGTCATGACCCCATCACGAAACCCCACCCCCCACCCGCTGCAACGAATTAGGAAGCGTTGCCCGGCACCGGCGACGCGAGAATGTGCTCGCGCGTCAGGCTCTCAGCACGATCGGCATCGCCACTCGTAATCGCCGCAAGAATCGCCGCGTGCTGATCTACATAGGCCGCGACAACACTGTTGCTCGACGCCTGCATGGCGTAGATTGCCGCGCCAACGGCACGCACCCACAGCGCCTCGGCAAAACGATCGAGGTGCGGATTACCCGCACTCGCGACGAGTGCCAAGTGAAACTCGCGATTGGCCGCGAAACCATGATCCCCCGTCATCGAAGCGCGCTGATCAGCAATCGCAGCCTCCATCGCCGCCACGCCCGACGCTGCCCGACGCTGAGCGCCCATGCGTGCAGCAGCCGGCTCGAGCGCCAACCGCGCCTCCCAGAACGCCACCCGATCATCGTGGCTGAGCTCGACAACGACGGCGCCGCGGTTCGGCTCCAACACGACCAGGCCATCGGCGGCGAGCAGTCGCATCGCCTCGCGCAGCGGCGTGCGCGAAACCCCGAGCTCCTCGGCCAGCACCTCCTGCCGCAAGCGGGTGCCGGGTGGAATATCGCCCAAACGAATGCGCTCACGCAAGATCTCGCAGGCCTGCTCGACCATACTCGGTGCAACGACGCGACTCTTCGACATAGGCAAAGGCTACCGGCTGACCATTACGGCTGCAGACGCATTCTCGACCAGCGATTCCGTTTGCGGGTGTAAAGCAAACGATCGTGCATGCGACCCATTCGCCCCTGCCAGAACTCGACCGACGACGGCTCCACGCGGTAACCACCCCACCACGACGGTACCGGCACGTCCTCACCCAGATGCGCTGCGTCTGCCGCCGCAAACTGTGCCTCGAGCTCAGGCCGATCCGCTACAGGACTGCTCTGCTGCGATGCCCATGCCCCAATGCGACTCTCGCGCGGGCGCGATGCGAAGTACGTAGCTGTCTCCTCCGTCGATGTCAACTCGATGCTGCCCTCAATGCGTACCTGGCGCTCGAGCGGTTCCCACCAGAACACCAATGCGGCGTGGGGATGGGCAGCAAGCTCGGCACCCTTACGTCCCTCACGATGCGTATAGAACACGAACGAACCGTCGTCCTCGACCTCCTTCAGCAACACCATCCGCGCAGAGGGACGACCGTCGACTCCGACGGTCGCGAGCGTCATCGCATTCGGCTCGAGAATCGCTCCCGAGCCACGTGCGGTTCCAATCCACGCCATAAACAGATTGATTGGATTATCACCCGCCACGGCCTCCGACAACTCGCCGTTGCGGTATGCGACTCGCATCTCATGAAACGCCATCACTACCACCATCCTCGTCTGTTCGGGATCGTTCCTCAACTAAGTTTATGACCCGCAATGCTGATTCTTCGACTGCAAGGTTCGAAACGTCGATCACAGGACAACCGAGTTTGCGGAACACACTCGCGCAGTCGTCGAGTTCCTCCAGGATCTTCGCAAGATCAGCGTAGTTGTTGCGTGCGCGACCCCCTATCGCTCGGAGGCGCCGACCACGGATACGCTGCAGCCGCTCAGGATCGATCGTCAGACCGACAACCTTGGCGCGATCAATCCGAAACAACTTTTTAGGCGGATCGACGCCCGGGACGAGCGGCGTATTAGCCGTCTTGTAGCCGAGATACCCGAGGTACATCGAGAGAGGAGTTTTGCCAGTACGCGATACGCCAACGATCACGATGTCGGCCTCAGAGAGCCCCTCACCCGATAATCCATCGTCGTGCTTGACCGCAAACTCCATCGCCGCGACGCGTTTGAAGTAATCGATCTCGAGCCCCACGGGACGCCCTGGGACGAGTTCGGCCTGACTCCCCGAGGCCTGCTGCAGCGCCTCGAGTGGCGCACCCAACAAATCGCACGAAGGTAAATCGTGACGCTCACAGAGCTCAGTGGCCCGCGCACGCAAGTCGTGGTCGATCAGCGTAAAGAAGACCGCCGCATTGCCGTGACCACGCAGCCGCGTAAAAACCAACTGCAGACCCTCCACCGTCATCACGCGCGGATGCCGCACAATATTGACCGGCGAACCGGAAAACTGCGCCTGCACGGCCCGTGCCACGCGCGACGCTGTATCGCCGGTGGAGTCCGAAATGATGTGCAGCTCGACGGGTTTGGCACTCATCGCTGCAGCTTCGTCAGATCGCCAATCGGGAGAAATGCTGCGACCGTGGCCTTCAGGAGACACACACGATTAGCACGCACGTTCGCATCCTCGTGGAGCACCATCACGGCATCAAAGAGTGCATCCACCGCCGGTGCCAACTGCGCCGCAATGCGTAGTGCGACTGCCGGATCCTGTTCAGCGGCAATCTCAGGACCGGTTACTGCGATAAGCTCGGCCAGCACCGCTTCCGCTGGGTCGCGCAGTAGCTGCGTATCGAGTGCATCGGCCGCAGTCTCCTTCTCCGTGATACGACTGCAGCGCGTAACCGCAGCATGCGCAGCCGCGAGCTCGTCGGAGTCCACAGCGGCATGCAACGCCCGCGCGAGCGCAGCATGTCGGGCAGGATCAACATTGCCGGCACCCCTTGCTGCTCGCTGGATATCGACCGCGACGCCACTCTCACCCAAAGCCTGGTCGACACGATCGAGAATGAACGGCACGACTATCTCCGTCGTCGCGCCGAGGCCGAGCTCCAGATCGGCCTGCTGTGTCACGAGCAGCGCGTGTGTCTCCGCCACCAGCAGCGATAGATCGAGCGCGAGGCCATAGCGTGCCTGAATCTCGACGATACCCGCAGCCGCTCGCCGCAGGGCGTACGGATCGCGTGACCCGGTCGGACGCTCGCCGATCGCGACGACACCAACCAGTTGGTCGAAGCGATCCGCAAGCGCCAACAGCGCACCCGGTAGCGTCTCGGGCACAGGACGACCCGCCCCATCCGGCTGATACTGCTCGCGGATCGCGAGCGCCACCGGCTCGGGTTGCCCGGCCGCACGCGCGTACTCCATACCCGTCTCGCCCTGCAGTTCGGCGAACTCGCCCACCATCGTCGAGGCCAGGTCGGCCTTCGCAAGCCGCGCAGCCTCGATCGCGTGCGACCGCTCGTCACCCGCGATCTCCGAACCGTCTGCGATAAATGCAACGAGCGCCATCAGTCGAGCCGTGCGATCGGCGAGCGAGCCGAGGCGCTGGTGATACGTGATGCGATCGAGTTCGGCCGCCATCGCTTCGATGCCACGTTCTCGGTCTTTGGCCAGCGAGAAGACAGCGTCGTCGAGGCGTCCCGCGAGTACCCGCTCGTTCCCCGCGCGTACTGCGTCATCCGCATCGGGGTGTGAGTTGACAACAGTCAAAAAGACGGGTCGCAGCGTGCCCGTCGAGCCCCGCAGCGGGATGTAGCGCTGATGCGACTGCATCGCCGTCACAAGGACACGCTCGGGAAGATCCAAGTATTGCTCACCGATCGAGCCGTCAATCACATGTGGCCACTCGACCAAATAGACGACCTCGTTGAGCACGCGGCCCGGATCGTCCCACGTGGCATCGTGCACCTTCGCTTTTGTGGTGAGCAGTGCCTCGACCACCTCTCGGCGATCAGCAGTCCGAGCCCCAACACCGGCGCCACCCAAATCCGTCACGTAATCGTCCACGTTGGCGATCTCAAGCATCTGTTGCAGCAGACGATGACCCCGTACCGTTCTACCACTCTGCACGCCCTGTACCTCGGCGGGCAATACCGTATCTCCATGCAGCACAACGAGTGTGCGAATCGGGCGAGCGAAGCGCAGCCTACCCGCCCCCCAACGCATGTTCTTCGGCATCTGTAAACCCTCGATCAGACCATCGACCAGCGCCTGCGCATGCTTGGCAAGTGGCTCAGCCTCGACGACGACGGTCGCTGTCAACAATCCGTCCTTGACCTCAAGTTGTTCCGGCGTAAGCCCGTGCTTACGTGCAAAACCTTCGGCCGCCTTCGACCACGAGCCATCTTGATTGCGGGCAGCTTTCTCGGGTGGACCAGTCTTCACGCTCGTCTCCGCGGGGGCCTCTCCCGGCACGCCCTCGGCGATCACGGCAATCCGCCGCGGCGTCACAAACACCTCGACCGACGTTGGCGCCAGACGGCGCTCCGTCAACAGACGCTCAATCGTCGGCCCTGCCTCGCGCTCTGCGACACGGCAGGCACTCCAGGGCAACTCTTCACAACCGAGCTCGATCAAGAGCGAAGCAGTCATACGAGATCCAACCCGAGGTAGGCATGAGCAACCGATCGTGCCAGCGCACGCACACGCCCGATGTAGGCGACGCGCTCGGTGACAGAGATCGCGCCGCGCGCGTCGAGCAGATTAAAGGCGTGCGAGCACTTCAGTACCTGGTCGTAGGCCGGCACAGACAACCCTGCCTCGAGACACCGCCCGCACTCGGCCTCGTGATGATCGAATGCCCGCACGAGACCCGCAACGTCGGCGACCTCGAAGTTGTACTTCGACCACTCGCGCTCGCCGCGCGCATGCACATCCGCATACGACAGATCCGACGACCAGGCCAGCTCCCAGCACGATTCGACGCCCTGTAGATACATCGCGAGCCGCTCGAGGCCGTACGTCAACTCAACGGAAATCGGGTCGCAGTCGATACCGCCCGCCTGTTGGAAATAGGTGAACTGCGTCACCTCCATACCGTCGAGCCAGACCTCCCAACCCGTCCCCCACGCGCCCAGGGTCGGCGCCTCCCAATTGTCCTCAACGAAACGCAGATCGTGTGCAGCCGCATCGATGCCGACGGCAGCAAGAGAGCGCAGATACGCCTCTTGAACATCGTCGGGCGAGGGCTTGATCAGTACCTGAAACTGGTAGTAATGCTGCAGTCGGTAGGGATTCTCGGCATAGCGCCCGTCGGTCGGGCGGATCGACGGCTCAACGTACGCCGTCGCCCATGGCTCGGGTCCCAGACAGCGCAACAGCGTGGCGGGATTCATCGTGCCAGCACCAACTTCCGTGTGGTACGGCTGGAGGATCGCACACCCTTCGGCAGCCCAAAACGCCTGCAAGCGAAGAATCAGATCTTGGAAGGTCGTTGGTGCGGATTCGGTCTGCACAGGCGAAGGCTACCGACTTCCCCCTGCTGGATACCCCGTCTGGGGAAAAACGCCGATACCCTGAGAGCATGTTTAGACGCTACCTTCGCCTCCTGCTTGTGACGATTGCAGCCGCAATGATCGTTGCGCCGAGTGCACACGCGCTCTCCCTTAAGCAGTTAACGACAAAACTCAAAGCACCAACGGCGATTGCATTTCGTCCCGGCAACAACCGGCCCGTCGTCACCGAGCAGGCCGGACGAGTCGTTTCCGTCAGGAATGGCAAGGTCATCGTGCTCGCCAATCTCTCCGATCGAGTCGGCCAACAGGGCGGCGAGCAAGGCCTGCTGGGAATCGCATACAGCCCGCTCTACAAGGACAATGGCTTCGTCTTCGTCAATTACACAGACGCTGCCGGGACCACACAGATTGTGCGTTTTCGGCGCGGCAAGTACGACCACTTTCTGAAGGGGTCGGCGACGACACTGCTCTCGATTCGCCAACCGTACGCCAATCACAATGGTGGCCAGCTCGCCTTTGGGCCAGACGGCTTCCTCTATATCGGCACGGGTGATGGGGGTGCTGGCGGCGATCCCGGCAATCGAGCACAGAGCACAAACACCCTGCTCGGCAAGATCCTGCGCATCAACGTCAATGAGGGCGCGCCGTACGCGATCCCATCGAGCAATCCATTCGCCCTCGGTGGCGGCGAGGCGCCGATCTGGGCGATTGGGCTACGGAACCCGTCGCGCTTCTCGTTCGATCAGCGCACGGGGAGCCTCTGGGTTGGCGACGCCGGAGAGCGCCTGCGCGAAGAGGTAAGTTGGCTCCCGAACCCCGCACCCACACTGCCAAACTTTGGTTGGAATGCCTGGGAGGGCGATTTGCCGTATGTGTCACAGCCCACAGCAGGCACGCTGATTACGCCGGTCGCAACGTACGACAGCTCGGTCGGCTGCTCGGTGATCGGCGGGTATATGTATCGCGGCAAAGCGATTCGATCGCTTCGCAACCGCTACGTGTTCGGCGACTTCTGCACCAGCACGATCTGGTCGCTGACCCGCAAAGCACCCACCCGCGTCGCTATTGGTGTGCGTGTACCACGCTTAACGACACTCGGTCAGGATGCGGCAGGCGAGTTGTACTTTGCGTCACAGCGGGGCACGCTTTTTAGGTTGCAGCCGTAGGGCGCTCGCCCAGCAGTGTGAGGCGGACGCCACCGTGTTCCTCTGCTGTCGCACGACAGAGTTGTGCGATCGCTGAGCGCAGGTTCGGCGCCGGCGTCGGCACAGCACCAAGCGACTCGTTGAGCATCCGTACCGTCGCGGCGGCGGCTTCAGGACCCAGTGGAATCCCACTGCCACACAACGCACAAAACCCGCAGCCTGCCGTTGCGTCGTAGACAGCGACCGCGCCACCACAACCAACACAGGCCGCAACATCGGGGCGCCAACCCGCGATCGCCAGCAGCTTGACGACGAAGGCGAGTGTCAAGGTGTCGGCGGCTCCCCGCAGATCATCACCAAGTGGCTCCGTTAGTGCCTCGAGGTAGCGCTGCAGCCCGCGGTAGAGACGCTCGTCTGGCTCGGGTTCAGGAAAGAGCCGAACGATCGCCTCGATCGCGCTCATCGCGGCGAGTACACGCACGGGATCGCGACGTAGCTGATCCCCCGACCAGAGCACATCGGCACCCGTGATCGTCGCGAGGTCACTCTTGCCTGGCTGGACGATCGCGTCGATCCGCGTCAACGGCTCGAGCCGCGCGCCCATCTTCGCCGTCGTCTTGCGCGCACCCTTGGCGATCACATTGACGCGCCCATACGCGGGTGTCAGCAGGTGTACGACACGATCGGCCTCACCCGTGCGGAACGACCGCAGAACAATCGCCTCCGTCGCGTAGGCGCCCGCCACCCCTATGTCTAATCGCGAACAAGCGCGAGTAGTTCGCCGTTACGATCGAGCGCGGCGAGGTCGTCGTAGCCACCAACCGACGCGCCATCGACGAAGATTTGTGGCACAGTCCTGCGCCCCGACATCTCCACGAGCTTCTCGCGGAAGCCGGGCACACGGTCGACGTTGACTTCTTCGAACGGGATCTCCCGGGAAGTCAGCAGCGCCTTTGCGCGTGTGCAGAAGGGGCACCAATCAGCGGAGTACAAAATGACGTTTTTCACACCTTATTCAACGTCCGTTTCGCGCGCGACATTCCCCGCCGCCGTGGCTTCGGCTGGCACGTAAGACAGACGTGCGTGCCGCGTCCAGCACAGCGCGTCTTGATGATCTCCGTGCCACAGGCGAAGCACGGTTCGCCGTCGCGTCCATAGACGCGAAAACGCTCTTGCATCGAGCCATAGCCACCGTCGGGATTCCGGAAATCGTTGATCGATGCACCTTGGGCGCGAATGCCTTCGAGCAGTGCCTCACGCGTCGTCACTGCGAGACGGTCGAGCTGTGACTGGCGCAGGCGGCCCGCCGGCGTGTCGGGGTGAATGCCCGCAGCATTGAGTGCCTCATCGGCGTAAATATTGCCAACGCCTGCGACGAGTCGTTGGTCGAGCAGCAATGCCTTGACGGGTGCCTGACGTCCCCGAAAGGCGGCCTTGAGCGTTGCGCCGTCAAAGTCGGCGTCGATTGGTTCGGGTCCGAGCCGAGCCGCAAGATACGTCGCGGCTTCCGCGTCACCCAACAGATCCCACGTCCCGAACCGACGCGCGTCGGCGTAGACCACGATCGTGCCTTGAGTGAGCGTCAACACTGCCCGCGTATGACGTGGCTGATGATCGGTCTGGATCAGCCAATTACCCGTCATGCGCAGGTGTGAGATCAGCGTCTCAGCGCCATCGAGTCGGAACAACAGATACTTTCCTCGGCGATCAACCGTCAGGATTCTGCGCCCCGTTAGTCGTTCTTCCACGCGTCGCGCATCGTCACGACCAACCAGCTTGGCGTCGCATATCTCGATCCGCGCAAGCGTCTGCTGCTCGACGAACGGGAGCAGACAACGGCGGACGGTCTCGACCTCGGGAAGCTCCGGCATGCCTGCAGCCTAGCCCGAACGGGTAACTAGGCTGCTCGAGCGCGTGGATGCGCAGCAAGAAATGTCTCGCGCAGGTGCGTGCCTGCCACGTGCGTATAGATCGCTGTGGTGGCGATCCGCTGATGTCCCAGGAGCTCCTGGACCGTGCGCAAATCGCAGCCGCCTTCAACGAGATGGGTGGCGAAGGCATGCCGCAACGCGTGGGGTCCCACCCAATCGGGCAGATCGAGTGGTTCGGCATGACGACGCACGATCAGGAAGACCCCACGACGGGTTAGTCGACCACCACGATGATTGACCAGCAGCGCATCGACATCTTGGCGAGCCCCGAGCTGTGTGCGACCACGCGCGAGATAGCGCTCGACAGCGCGGACGGCCTGCCCACCACACGGCACGACGCGCTCGTGGCCACCCTTGCCGAGCACACGCACGAGTCCAAGCTCCGGATCGAGATCGCCTGGACGCAATCCACACAGCTCGGAGACTCGTAGACCCGCGCCGTAGAGCAGCTCGAGAACGGCACGATCGCGCAACCCCAACGGCGTGCTGTCCGGATGCTCCACGAGCGCAATCGCCTGCCTGCTCGTCAACGCGTGTGGCGGAGCCTGTCGCGCCTTTGGCAGTGGCACGTCGCGCACGCCAACGCTGCGGGCACCTTCGCGCACGCGATGCCGCATCAACGAGCGCGCGGCCGCGAGACGGCGGCGCACGGTGGCTGGCGCGAGCCCGCGCTCGCGCAGTGCCAGGGCGAATGGTTCGAGATCGACACCCGTCACGCGATCGAGGTCGAGCGTATTGGCCTCAAGAAATTGCTGTAACTCGGCGAGATCGGTCGCATATGCCGTGATCGTATGCGGCGACGCGTCGCGTTCGAGTTGAAGCGACGTCAGAAAATCAGTGATGCGCAGATCCTGCATAACAGGGAAGTTCGCGTCGCTTGCTGCTGTCCCTGCGCTACGCGAACCCCAACGTGGCTCGCACATGCCAGCGGCTTCAAAGCAGCGTCAGACAGACACACCCTCAACGAGGTCGCCAACGTGCACGTACGGCAATGAATGACTCTCGGCGACCGGCCGGTTTGTGACCTTGCCCGCCATCACGTTGACACCGCGGGCAAGCGGCTTCGAGAAGCGCAGTGCCTCGTCGAGTCCCTTGCCGGCAAGCAATTCGACGTACGGCAGCGTCACATTCGTCAGGCCACGCGTCGAGGTGATCGGCACCGCGCCCGGCATGTTGGCGACGCAGTAGTGCACGACACCATCAACGACATAGGTCGGATCGGAGTGCGTCGTCGGTTTGGACGTCTCGAAGCAACCACCCTGATCGATCGCGACATCGACGAGTACTGCACCAGGCAGCATCCCACTGAGCATGTCCCTGGTGATCAGGCGCGGCGCGCGTGCGCCGGCAACGAGGACAGCGCCGATCACGAGATCTGCATTGGCGATTGCCTCCTCCACCATCTGCTTGTTCGAAATCTCCAACGTGATGCGCCCATCGAGCATCATTTCTAGCTCGCGCATACGTTCGACGGAACGCTCCAGCACCCAGACGTCCGCCTGCATACCGACCGCGATCAACGCGGCGTTGTAGCCAACAATGCCGCCACCCAACACGACAACCTTGGCCGGTGCAACGCCCGGCAGGCCCGACAGCAGAATGCCACGGCCACCCTTTGGCTTCTCCAAGGAAGCTGCACCCATCTGTGGAGCCAAACGCCCCGCAACTTCACTCATCGGAGCCAGCAGCGGCAACTTGTGGTCATCTGTTTCGACCGTCTCGTAGGCAATGCAGGTGGCGCCGGTGCTGATCAGCGCCTGCGTCAGCTCGGCAGCGGGGGCGAGGTGTAGGTAGGTAAAGAGGATCTGGCCGTCACGGATCTTGCTGTACTCCAGCTCGAGCGGCTCCTTGACCTTCAGCACCATGTCGCACGCTGCCCAAACCTCGTCGCACGGCGCGACCCTTGCACCCGCAGCGACGTACGCCTCGTCGGGGAAGGAGCTCCCATCGCCCGCCATCGTCTCGACGACGACCTCGTGCCCCCGATGTACGAGTTCGCGCGCTCCCGCTGGGGTCAATGCAACGCGATACTCGTCCGTCTTAATCTCTTTGATAACGCCAACACGCATGCCGAAAACCTCCGCTGCACCGAAACACCCTAGGGAACCCCGCCATGCTAGCGGGTCGAGTTTCTGGTGGCGATGCGTCGCGCCCGTTGGCTAGTCGACAGCTGCGCGAATCAGCTCGACGGTGATATCTGACAGCAGCTGAACATCGCTGACGAGAATCCGCTCATCCTCCGAATGAATCATCTCCATGCCGCTGGACAGATTGAGGCATTGCAGCCCGCGCTCGTTGAAGACGTGCGCATCGGCTCCACCACCCGTCTCGAACGGGCGCGGCTGACAGCCCGCTGCCAAAAGCCCCGCCCGGGCCAGCTGCACGACGGCAGCTTGCTCACTAAACCCATACGCGGTGTACTCGCGCGTCTGGAGGATTTCGACCGAACACCCAGTTGCTGCGGCGCCGGCATTCGCCGCGTCAACGACCTCGCGGGCGAGACGCACGACCTCAGCGTCGTCAAGACTGCGGACCTCAAGCTGGACCTGGCACGCGTCGGGCACGACGTTGCGTTGGCGTCCGCCAGTAATCACACCAACGTTGCGAGATGCACCCGGACCGACGCGCCCGAAGCTGAGCGCCGCCAGCGTCCGTCCCGCCGCCTCGATGGCGTTGCGACCCTCTTCGGGAGCAATGCCCGCATGCGCTGCCTTGCCCAGGAACTCGAGGTTGATCGAGATCTGACTGGCAGCGCGCATCACAATGCCACCCGGCGCGCCATCGACGTCGTAGACGTAGCCGATACGCGCCTCGAGTCGATCACAGTCGAAGGCCTTGGCGCCGCGCAATCCGACTTCTTCTTGCACGGTAATCACGAGCTCGATACCCGCGTGAGGAATCTCCTCCATCAGAATCCGACGAATACCATCGACCATGCCGGCGACGCTCGCCTTATTGTCGGCTCCGAGAATGGTGGCATTGGCGTTGACGACGTAGTCGCCGTCGATGATTGGATCGATCGGCGCGGTCGGTGGCACCGTGTCGACGTGGGCGTTAAAGAACAGTGGCGTGCCAGACACCGTCCCGGGAATGTGCGCGTAAAGATTGCCCGCATTGCCGTTGATGCGCGAGCCGGCGTCGTCTTCAGCAGACGCCACACCAAACGAATCTAAGACATCGCGCACCATGTCCACGGCTGCGCGCTCGTGGCCCGGCGGCGTCGACAGACGCGCCAGCGCAAGGAACAGGTCGAGCGTTGTGTCCATGCGCTAGGCGGCGGCCGTCGCGCCCGGAATGCTCGCTGTTTGCCGCGTCTCGACCGGCACCGCGTCGCGATAGGCCACCGCAGCACCCACAAAATCGCGGAACAACGGCGCTGGCCGCGTCGGGCGCGACTTGAACTCCGGGTGAAACTGGCTGGCCACAAACCAGGGATGGTTTGGCAACTCGATGATCTCGACGAGATCCTTCGACGCGAAGGTACCCGATACGACGAGGCCAGCCGCCTCGAGTTGTGGGCGCAACAGGTTGGACACTTCGTAGCGATGCCGATGCCGCTCGTAGACGGTCTCCTCGCCGTAGGCAGCAAAGGCCTTCGTGCCCGGTTTAATCGTGACGGGCTCCGCACCGAGACGCATCGTGCCGCCCATCTCACGCAGATCTTTTTGTTCGGGCAAAAGGTCGACAATAGGAGCGGGCGTCTCGGGATCAAACTCGGTGGAATTTGCGCCAGGCATGCCTGCAACATCGCGCGCAAACTCGGCAACGGCGATCTGCATGCCGAGGCACACGCCGAGGAACGGCACCTGATGCTCGCGCGCGAACCGTGCTGCAGCGATCTTGCCTTCGACGCCACGACCGCCAAAACCACCGGGAATCATCACACCATCAACAGACGCAAGCTCTTCGCGCATCTCGCCCCGCAGCACCGCCTCAGCATCGAGCCAGACCAGTTTGAGTACTGCGCCATGATGAATCGCACCATGTCTGAGCGCCTCGACAACCGAGAGGTACGCATCCTGCAACTGGATGTACTTGCCGACGATCGCGATCCGGACCTCTCCCTCGAGGGCATCCACGCGATCGGCGAGCGCCTCCCACTCCGACATGTCGGCGGGCGGGGCCGCAATGCCGAACCCATCGAGCACGAGATCGTCGAACCCTTGGTTGTGCAGCGCGAGTGCGACGCGATAAATATTTGAAGCATCCTCGCAGGACATAATCGCGCGCGGATCGAGATCGGCGAAGAGTGCAATCTTGTCCTTGAGGTCGCGCGTAATCGGATGCTCAGAGCGACAGACAACGATGTCTGGCGTAATACCAATGCGACGCAACTCGTTGACGGAGTGCTGGGTGGGTTTCGTCTTGAGTTCTCCCGCAGCCGCGATCATCGGCACCAGTGTGACGTGGACGTAGCAGACGTTCTCTTTGCCGACCTGGTTGCGCAACTGTCGAATCGCCTCGAGGAATGGCAGGCTCTCAATGTCGCCAACCGTCCCGCCAATCTCGACGAGCACGATGTCGACCGCCTCGGCCTCGGACACGCGCAGCACGCGACGTTTGATCTCGTCGGTGATGTGCGGGATCACCTGCACGGTCGAGCCAAGGTACTCGCCTCGGCGTTCGCGGCGGATCACACTGTCGTAGATCGCACCCGCGGTGGCATTTGACAGTCGCGACGTGTTCTCGTCCATGAAGCGCTCGTAATGGCCGAGATCGAGATCGGTCTCGGCGCCATCCTCCGTGACGAACACTTCGCCATGCTGGAAGGGACTCATCGTGCCTGGATCGACATTGATATACGGATCGAGTTTGATGACCGCGACTCGAAGCCCACGGTTCTTAAGGATGCGTCCAAGCGAAGCGGCTGTGATGCCCTTACCGAGAGAGGAGACGACACCGCCGGTGATAAACACGTACCGGGTCGTGGGCTCCACCATCTCGTTCCTCCGTGATCGACTCGACCGCATCGTAGGCGGGGTGTCGGATGGCACGCTGCAGCGGACCTACAACACGAGTCCAAAGACGCGCGCTGGAAAGCCCGATGCGTCGACGACAGCCGGCACACCAACAACGAGGAGTGCACCTCGAGCCGGCAACTGCTCGAGGCCGACGAGTCCCTCCAACTGCCAGAGACCCGCAGGCAATGTGCGGTAGTGCACAACAAAATCGGTCGCCACACCACGATCGATCGAGAGTGTGTCGATGGCGATGCCCGCCACTCCCCGTTCGATGGCCAGCTCGGCAGCGTCGATCCCGACGCCAGGGAAGCGCATGTCACCCACGTAGCGTGCTGGATCGGCCAAGTGGCGATCCCAACCGGTGCACACGACGAGTGCATCGCCTGGCTCGAGACGGCCATGCTCGGCCTCCATCAGTAGCACATCCGCAGCCGTCAAGGCGTAATCGGGATCGTTGATCGTGTCGTCACAGACATTGACAACCCGTGCAGGCACGACGAGCCGATCGACTGGAACCTGATCTACCGTCGCACCGCCCTCCGTGAAGTGCGCGGGCGCATCGAAGTGTGTCCCGCAATGCTCTCCCAAATCAACGCGTCGCATGTAGTAGCCATCGACAGCCACCGTCGCCTGCACTGTTGCCTGCATAGGCTTCTGGTCAGGCCACGGCGGCGTCTTGGGGCCAAGCGGCTGCGAGAGATCGATGATGCGCACGACGTACCTCCTAGGACGTTTCGGAAGGATATCCACTCGCGCGTCCACGCAGTCGTCGCGCTAGTTCCAGCGCTTCGGTAGCCTCGGCGTCGCCACCGAGCATGCGCGCGAGTTCGGCGTCAACACCCGCGTCGTCGAGCAGCTCAATCGTCGTCTCCGTCGGGTCGCCCGCGACCTTCAGTACGCGGTAATGGCGATCCGCGAGCGCGGCGATCTGTGCGAGGTGCGTGATGCAGATGACTTGTGTCGACTCGGCGAGGTCGCGCAACTTCTGCCCCACGGCAATGGCGGTCGCGCCGCCAACTCCGGCATCGACTTCGTCGAACACGAGAGTTGGCACAGCCGAACGATCATGGGCAGCCACCCGCAGTGCCAGGGCAATACGCGAGAGTTCGCCACCCGACGCCGCGTCGGCAATTGGCGCCGGCGCCAATCCTGGATTGGGTGCCAACAAAATCTGCACATCATCGGCGCCGGTCAGACCAAGCTCCCGTGTGGACAGTTGAACTTCCACCGCAGCTTCGGCCATGCCCAGATCCGCAAGGTGCGTCCGCACGGATGCAGCCAGCTTTGGACCGAGCGTACGCCGCGTCTTCGTCAACGCCTCGGCAGCCGCCAGGGCCGCAGCATTGGCAGCGACCTCAGCGGCCCGTGCAGCCTCAACACCACCCGCATCCCCCTGCAGGCTACCCAGCAGGCGATTCGCCTCTTCGCCCAACACAATTGCCTCATCGAGTGAGCCATGCCGACGCACCAGATCGGCGAGCAGATCTAAGCGCGCCTCGACCTGTTCGAGCCGCAGCGGATCGTGCTCGACCTGGTCGGCATACGCATGGAGCGTGCGCGAAGCCTCCTCGAGTCGCACGACGACCTCGCGCAACTCATCGGCGACCGACACGAGAGCTGCGTCGCGCTCCAACGCGCCGCGCACCGCACGCTCTGCCTGCCCCGCCAAATCCAGCGCACCCACACCATCATCGGGCGACAACAGCCTGGCGGCAGAACGCGTGCCATCAGCGAGGACATCGGCAAAACGCAGGCGCTGACGCTCTGCCTCGAGCTCCTCGACCTCGCCCAGTTTCGGCGCGACCGCATTGAATCGTTCGGCAATACCCTCGAGCTCTGCGACGCGCCCCGCCAGCCCGGAAGCCTCGAGTTCCGCGGCCATGCGTGCACGGCGCGTCGCGACGAGTTCGCGCCACACAGTCGCCATCTGCCGCAACTGCTGCTCCTGTCGATCGCCGCCGTATGCGTCGAGAATGGCGCGTTGCGCAGCCGGCTTGGCAAGTCTGCGCGACTCGTGCTGTGAGACCACGCCGACGAGACGCCCGCCCGCAGCCTCGAGCGCGCCGCGGGTCGCTCCACGCCCCTGCACGAGCGTGCGGCCACGACCATCTTTGCCAAGCCGTCGCGCAACCAGCAGCTCGTCATCCAGATCGTCAACGAGGTCGCGCACACCATCGAACGCAGGATCATCGAGGATCGCCTGGTCGATCCGAAAAGCCGCTTCGACATAGACCTCTTCTGCATGCGGACCGACCAGCCCCGCCTCGCCCTTGGCGCCCAGCACCAGCCCGAGCGCACCAGCCAGAATCGTCTTGCCCGCGCCCGTCTCACCGGTGATCACCGTCATGCCGGCCGCTGGCTCGAGTTCCGCAGCTCGCAGCACCACAAGATTCTCGACACGAAGCCGTTCCAGCACGATCAATGTCCGAACTTGTCGCGGTACCGAGAGAGAAATGGGCGCTCGGCCAAGATACCCAGCTGCGCAACTTCGGGCGCCATGCCAATCGTCGTTTGCCCACCCCGATCGAGGTATGCAACGGCCTGCCCATCGACAACGATCCGGCTCGCAACATCGCGCGTGCGCGAGACAACACGCAGCTCGTGTCCGCGCGACAGAATCAGCGGCCGCGCGTCGAGTGCATGGGGCGCGACGAAGGTCACCGATACCGCATCGACGCCCCAGTCGATGACAGGCCCACCCGCCGACAGGTTATAGCCCGTCGATCCCGTCGCTGTCGCAACGAGGACCCCATCGCAGCCGCGCTCACCCATCTCGATGCCGTTGACTGCCCATTCGAGACGCGCCATACGACCGAGTTGATCGGTCGTCACAAGCACATCATTGATGGCAAGAAAACGACCGTCGGGTGTCTCCACGGCAATCGTCGGCAATGACACGACCTCGAGGCCACCACCGAATACCGCGGGTAGTTGCTCGATCAATTCGTCTGCCCGTAACGTCGTCAAAAACCCGAAGTTGCCGAAGTTGACGCCCACGCACGGGATCGCCCGGCCGATCACGCGATGCAGAGCACGCAGTATCGTGCCATCGCCACCAAGCACAAGAATCAGATCGACCTGATCCGGACGATCCACACTGATCGGCTGCAGGTCGGGGTGCTTGGCCACCTCCTCCTCGTTCAGCACGAGCTCCACACCGTGACCCGCAATCGCCGCAGCCAATGACGGCACTATGGCGCGTGTCACAGACGCCTCGCCGTGCGTCACCAAGAGGACGCGCCGAACGCTAGGCGTCTTCGACGGCTTCAAGGGCGATACGGTCGGGGTCGGGGTCTGCTGCATGGGCGAATGGGTGGTCGTGAGAGACGATTGCTAGTGGGTACTCGTGATTTCCGGCGGGACCCGGCACGCCGGAGTCGCGGGCCACAAGGGGCACTGCGCCGAGGCTGGAAGCGTAGCGGGCGACAGAGGCCACCGCCTGGCGACGCACCAATGGATCACGAATGACCCCTCCCTTACCGACATCACTCGGAGCGGCCTCGAACTGCGGCTTGACCAGCACAATCGCCCGCCAGGGCGCTCCGGCACAGGCAATCGCAGGGCCAAGCACGTGACGCAAAGAGATAAACGAGACGTCAGCGACAATCAGATCCGGCGCAAAAGGAAGTGAACCCGCCACGAGGCTGCGCGCATTTGTGCGTTCCATCACCGTTACACGCTCGTCACCACGCAGACGCGAGTCGAGTTGTCCATACCCCACATCCACGGCAACCACGCGGGCTACACCACGCTGCAACAGACAGTCAGTAAAGCCGCCCGTGGACGCTCCAACATCGAGCGCCTCCGAACCCGTGAGGTCCCAGCCGAGATACTCGAGCATGCCATCGAGCTTGTCTCCTGCGCGCGAAACGAAGCGTGGCAGATCCCGCACCGTCACCACCTGAGCGGGCTGGATTGCCTGACCAGCCGTCCGAGCAGGATGCCCATCGACCATCACTAACCCCGCCAAAATATAGGCCTGCGCCTTCGACCGTGTCGCTGCCACACCCCGCACCACCATCGCCTGATCGAGCCGCTCGCGTGGCGGGCGCTGAGCCACTGCTACCGCCTCCGCTGGTAGACCAACTCGACAACTGCGCGGAGCGCCTGCGGCTCGCCCGACAGATCAGCCAACAATGCCAAGCTAGTCGCCCACGACTGCTCGACACGCTCCTGCGTCTGTTCGAGCCCAAGCACACGCACCCACGTCTGGCGCCCGTTCGCTTCGTCCGCACCGGCCGTCTTGCCAAGCACGTCCGTCGTCGCCGTCGCGTCGAGTACATCATCGACCATTTGGAACCCGACACCCACTTCCCGCGCGAGCGCACGATACGCATCTGCAACATCATCATCGGCGCCGACGAGCGCCAATCCCATCTCGATCGCAGCCTCGAGCAGGCACCCCGTCTTCAGCCCGCACATACGCCGCAGCAATACCTCATCGGGTTGCTCCACCGGATGCAGATCGAGATACTGACCCCGCACCATCCGATCCGTCGCCCGCGCCAAGGCGCCCGCCACTGCCAGTCGTACCGACGGTGGCACGGACGCATCCTCAATGATCAGTCGGAACGCCAGCGCCATCAAACCATCGCCAACAAGTACCGCCACGTCCTCACCAAACGCGACATGTGTCGTTGGCTTTCCGCGCCGCAGGTCGTCATTGTCGAGCGCGGGCAGATCATCGTGCACGAGCGAGAAGGTGTGGATCAGCTCGAGCGCGCAGGCGCTCGACAGGGCCCGCGCAACATCTCCGCCCAATGCTTCGACCGTGGCCAGCAGCAGGATCGGTCGGAGCCGTTTGCCCCCTGCATCAATCGGATAGCGCAACGCCTGCGCAAGTGGCACGAGATCGCCATCGGTGCCAATCGCCGCATCGACCTGATCGCGCAGTGCAACCTCGACGAGCGCACCGAGACGCTCGATGGCACCCGAGTCAGAGGAGATCGAGCTGTCCATCGCCACGCTGATCCGAAAGGGCTCGGCGACGCCGATCAATCTCTGCCGAAATCTGACGCGCCGTCTCCTGCAGTTCCTCGAGCGCAGCAACCGCATCGTCTGGCGTCTCGACACGATCAAGCCGCGCACGAGCATCCTCAAGACGCGTCACGAGCTGATCAAACGGATCGATCTCGTCCATCCTCGGAGGTTACCTTCCCTGACCGCGCGCGCGAGCGGCCGAACTGAGGATGCCATTGACGAACGCCGCTGCCTCGGGCGACGCATACCTGCGAGCAAGCGCAACAGCCTCGGCGATCGCGACAGCTGCGGGAGGATCGTCCTGGTCGAGCTCGAGCAGACAGACCCGGAGCACTGCACGCTCAACCGGCGCGATGCGTTCGACGCTCCAACCATCCGCGCGCTCGTCAATCTCCAGATCGAGTACGTCGCGCTGGAGCTGAACGCCATCGATCAGTCCGCGCGAATAGGACGGTAACGGGCGCCCGGCATCGCGTTCGTGTTGCTCCACGATCTGCTCCATCGGGTGCCCCGTAATGTCCTCTTGATAGAGCAGCATGACGGCTGCTCGACGCGATTGTCGCCGCGAACCATCTGCGTCCTTGACGTCCGCCTTGGCGGCCATGATCAGGCCTCCCCGAGCGTGGTCAACGACGAGCTAACCTCGTCGATATACGTCGTAGTGTACGTGCCCGCCCGAAACTTGGGCTCGTCGACAATCTCGCGCAGCAAAGGAATCGTGGTGGGGATACCCTCGATCACAAACTCGTCGAGTGCGCGCGCAGCGCGATTCAACGCGGCCTCGCGCGTCGGTGCGGACACAATCAGCTTGGCAATCATCGAGTCGTAGAAGGGTGGCACCGTCGCACCATCCTCCATAAACGTGTCGACGCGGATCCCTGGCCCCAGCGCCGGCCGAAACGTCGTGACACGACCAGGCGCAGGACGAAAGCCATGCCTGGGATCTTCCGCGTTGATGCGGAACTCGATCGCGTGCCCGCGCATCGTGCCATCCCACGACGGCACTCCCTCGCCTCCCGCAACGAGGAGTTGCGCCTGCACGAGATCGAAGTTCGCAACGACCTCTGTGACGGGGTGCTCGACCTGCAACCGCGTGTTCATCTCCATGAAGTAAAACGATTGATCGTCACCCACCAGAAACTCGATCGTGCCAGCACCCGCATACTCGAGTGCTTTGACGGCTTCCTCGGCTGCATCAATCATCGTCTGACGCGTCGCAGCAGCCAAGAAGGGCGAAGGCGACTCTTCGATCAGCTTCTGATGGCGGCGCTGAATCGAGCACTCGCGCTCGCCGAGAATCAGACCGCCGCCCCGACCATCGCCCATCACCTGGATTTCGACATGATGCGCATTGAGCACCGCCTTCTCCAAGTACATGCCGGCATCACCAAAAGCCGCGTCAGCCTCAGCACTCGCCGCCAAAAACGCGTCACGAACATCGTCTGGCGCGTGCACGAGTCGCATGCCCTTGCCCCCACCCCCCGCCGCGGCCTTCAGCATGACAGGGAAGCCAACCTCCTTGGCAACCACCAGCGCCTGCTCTGGGCTCGCAAGCCGTCCACCCGAACCCGGCACGAGTGGTAAACCCGCAGCGCGCATCGTATCCTTCGCGACAGCCTTATCACCCATCATCTCGATCACATCGGCGGCCGGACCAACCCAGATAAGATCGTGCTCGGCACACGCTCGCACCAACTCGGTGCTCTCCGAAAGGAAGCCGTACCCGGGATGGATCGAATCACAGTCGGTCGTCAGTGCGGCCGAGACCAGTCGATCGACGCGCAGATAGGACTCGGCGGCAGCGGGCGGCCCAATTTGGACGGCGCGATCAGCCATCCGCACGTGCATCGCACCCTTATCCGCCGTCGAGTAGACCGCGACAGACTCGATGCCGAGCTCGCGACAGGCCCGAATAATCCGGACGGCGATCTCGCCCCGGTTTGCGACGAGGCAGCGGCGCAGCACCGGTGGCCTCAGACTCCGCTGGGATCGATCTCGAACAGGGGCTGCCCATACTCGACAGCGCTCCCGTCCTCGACGAGAATCGTGCGAATCGTGCCGGCTGTCTCTGCTTTGAACTCGTTGAACAACTTCATCGCCTCGAGTATGCAGAGCACCTGACCAACCACGACCGTGGTTCCCTCCTCGACAAAGGGGGGCTCGTCGGGAGACGTGGAACGGTAAAAAGTGCCCACCATCGGACTCGTAACCTGCGTGCCACTCGGAGCGGCCGGAGTCGCCTCCGTGGCGGGTGCAGCAGTGCTGGGTGCCGCCACAACATGCTGCACCGGTGCCTGCTGCCGCAACGTAATACGCGTCCCGTTCTCCTCCACCGTCAACTCGCCCAGCCCCGTCTCCTCGAGTACCTCAACGAGTCTGCGGATGCGGTCATTCTCTTCGTTCGTGACCCCGGGCGTTATCGCCTTGTGCCTCCCACGCATGCGCTCGAGCAGTGGCAGCGTGTCCGCACCAAACAATGCGACGAGGCACAGTTCTTCTTCCGACGTTGCGAGCTCGCCGGCCTCTACTTGCGCGGCAGCTATGCCGCTCGGCACGAGAATCGTCGAGGCCCCACCATTGCCCGTTTCAGCGAGCGCGACGACCTCCGCGCTGACCGGCGCGGGCGGGCGACCCCACTCGCCGCGAATCAGCGCGCGCATCTCACCATCGATTGCGTGCCAACGACGACCCTCAAGAACATGGTCGATTGCCTGCCGCACAAAGACATCGCCGAGTGGCGATGCAGCCGGCGGCGAGCCGAGATCCTCGCGCACACGTTGCACCTCATCGAGCACCTCAGCGAGGCGGTCACTCGCGTCGAGCACAGCGAGGCGACGCTCGACACCAGACACCAGTCCAGCCGGCACACCCTTCAGCGCGGCCAAGAGCGACACGTGGGCAGACAGTGGCGGCGGTAGTGTCGTGTCGGCGAAGAGTGCTCGATCGAGCAGTTCGGCGACCTCCCAAAGAACACCCTGATTGATCCCCGATTCGAGTCCGAGACCATCAATCGCCTGACACAGTAGTTCGGAGCTCGTGCGATGACCCGAAACGGCAAGCGGGTACGTCGCAACCGAGATCGGGTCGGCTCCCGCGCGCGCCGCCTCGATCGCGACTGCGAGTGACGTACCCCCCGGACCCTGCGGATAGAGGCCAACGGGAATACCCGCGGCATCACGCAGATTCGTCACGAGGGCAGCCGTGTTCGACGGGTTGAGCGCACCAGCGGGATCGAGCAACAAGAGGCGGTCAGCGCCGAGTTGCGCAAGCGCCGGGGCACGATCGATCAGACGCTGAGCACCATCCGGATGGTCGTCATAGACGAGGCCGAGATGGAGGCGCGCACCGGTCTCGCGGACAGCCTCGGCAGGTCCGACGAGATCTTCGGGATCGTTCATCGGGTCGTGCATACGGAAGACCGCAATGCCCGACTCGGCGGCAGTGTCGACGAAGCGGCGAATCAGATCCTGCTCGACCGGCTGTGTGCCGACGAGGAACCGACCGCGCAACGCCATCCCCAGCGGCGTCTGGGTGGCGCGCCGCTTCAGCGTGCGGATGCGCTCCCACGGACTCTCGACGCCACGTTTGACGGCGCTATAAAAGCAGCCCCCACCCGTTACCTCAAGAACATGAAAACCCGCGCTGTCAAGCAGTTCGCAAGCTTCGAGCTGCAGCGAAGCCGGCACGCGTCCAGCAATCGGTTCCTGCGCCAAAAGTCGCAGGGTGGTGTCGACGAGACGAGCCATTACGGGGAGAGATTAGCGTCCCTGCCGTCGGAATGGCTAGGCGCGCGACATATATCGGCCGTCACGGGTGTCGATCTTGATCACGTCACCCTCATTGACAAACAGTGGCACCTGTACCACCGCACCGGTTTCCACCGTCGCGGCTTTCATTACATTCGACACGGTGTCGCCCTTGACGCCCGGCTCGGTAGCGGTGATGGCGAGCTCGACCGAGGTCGGTAACTGCAGCGAGGCCGGTGTGTCGTCGACCGACAATAACTGCACCGTGTCGCCTTCCTTGAGCCACTGCAGATCGTCGGCGCAGACGGCACGCGAAAGCGAGACCTGTTCGTACGTCTCGGTATCCATCATCACGACATCGGTGCCATCGTCGTAGAGAAACTGCATGTCGGAGACGGACGTCAAGATGCGGGGAAACTTTTCGCCAGCGCGGAATGTTCGATCCACAACAGCGCCCGTGCTGAACGCCTTCAACTTGGTGCGCACGAAGGCTCCACCCTTGCCGGGCTTGACGTGCTGGAACTCGACGATACGGTAGATGGTGCCATCGACGTCGATGTGCATGCCGTTCTTGAATTGGTTCGTCGAAACGTGTTCGGCCATGCCGGCAGGGTAGCGGTGTTTCGTGATGGGGGGCGGACTCCACATCCGCGGGGTTGGTGAGGTCCGCCCCCAAGGCACCACCGATGCAACGACTGTGACTTCCGTGGGGGGCGGACGCCACAACCCCGCGGATGTGGCGTCCGCCCCCCATCACGAAACCGAGCCTGACCCCACCACGAATCAGCCAGCCGTCTCAACCAACTCTTTCGTAAAACCCGTCAGAAGCTCGTGCCCCGCCTCCGTTACGACGACCTGATCCTCGATGCGAATACCCCACTGGCCAGGGCGATAAATACCTGGCTCGACCGTCACCAGCATGCCAGGCTCGAGCACATCGTCCGACCCCTTGCGGAGCGTTGGCGCCTCATGGACGTCGAGCCCGGTGCCATGACCGAGGCCGTGGCCGAACAGGGTGCCGCATCCAGCCGCATCGATCACCTCGCGCGCCGTGGCATCAACGACACCGCCGATCGCACCGGGACGGACGGCGCCGAGGCCAGCAAGCTGCGCCGACAGCACGAGCGCATAGTCCTCAGCAGCGGCGGAATCGGGAGGTCCACCAGCAGCGAACGTGCGCGTGCAATCGGACGTGTAACCACTACTCCCCTGCGCTCCGATGTCGATTGTGACAAGATCACCGAGCCGAATGACTGTCTCGCCGGGGTCGGCGTGTGGCAGGGCACCGTTGGCACCAGCCGCGACAATTGGCTCGAAGGACAGCGCAGGAAAGCCCGCCTCGCGAATCGTGCGCTCAATCTCCCAGGCCACGTCCGCTTCGCTGCGCCCAACGAGCCGGCCCTGCGCGATGTTCGAGTAGACGACCTCGAGAATGTCGCAGGCATGACGCGTCGCCGCGATCTCCGTATCACTCTTGACGCGACGCAATTGCTCCACAACCCCATCAACGGCGACCAGTTCGACTCCCGCGGGACAAAGGCCACGCAGACGCTCGACAAGGCCATAGGCCATCGAACTCTCGAAGCCGACACGAACACAGCCCGGTGCCAAATCGATCAGCCGCTCGAACGTGAGACCCGCGATGTCCCGGTCGAGGATCTCGATATCGAGCAGCAGGCGCAACGGCTGGACGGCTTCCTGGTAGCGGAAGTCCGTAATCAACACGGCCCGCGCTGCCGAAAGCACGACGATGCCATTTGAGCCCGTGTAGCCCGTCAGGTACCGCACGTTGAGCAGATTCGTAATCACGAGCGCGTCCACGCCGTCGAGCGCGACGACAGCGCGAGCAATACGATCCGTGCGTTCAGGCACCTGCCAGCGCCTCCTGAAGCCACGTCAACGCCTGCTCATATCCTTCCGGCCCCTGCCCGCTAATACGGTGATCCACGACGTCCGCAATGACCGAATGTCGACGCCACTCCTCGCGCTCCATGATGTTCGAAAGATGCACCTCGACGATCGGGAGGTCCACGATCTCGAGCGCATCGCGCAACGCATACGAGTAGTGCGTCCATGCACCAGGGTTGATGATCACGCCCTTCGCCCAGCCACGACACTCGTGAATATGATCGATCATCGCTCCCTCATGGTTCGTCTGGAAGCAACGCGCGGTAAAGTTGCGCGCCTGCGCCCACGCGTACACCCGACTCTCGAGGTCGCCAAGCGTGAACGTCCCGTACTGCGCCGGGTCGCGCTGCCCGAGCATATTCAGATTGACGCCATTGAGGACTGCGATCATGCGGGCAGTCTAGCGTTGAGCCGACCTCAGCGAATGATCGAGTCGACAGCTGCGACCACGGCAGCATCGTCGAGATCGACGCCCCAGACGGGCCGCCCCGGCGCCTCGAGCAGTACGAACTTCGTACGGCCCGCCTCGCGCTTCTTATCGGACCGCATCGCCTCGAGCACGGCGTCGACCGCGATGCCCTCGGCAACCGTTGGCAGTCCCTGCCGTGCCAGCAGGTCAGCGACCTGATCGGCGACTGCGACGTCCAGACCAGCGTGCTCGACCGACAGCTGCAGCGCAGCGACCAGACCGATCGCGATTGCCTCACCGTGGAGATAACGACCAGCGCCGGCGTACTCCACGCCATGCCCGATCGTATGTCCAAGGTTGAGCATCGCGCGCTCACCAGCCTCCCGTGGATCGGCGGCCACAACACGGTTTTTGAGCGCAGCCGCACGGCGGATCAGCATCGTCTGCTCGTCGTCCGAACCCAGTGTCGTTGGCCAGCGGCGCACCATGCCCCATAGCGGATCGCCCGCCAATAGTCCCGACTTGAGCGCCTCCACAAACCCGCACGCCCACTCCCGTCGAGGCAACGTCGAGAGCAGAGCGGGATCACTGAGCACCGCGAGCGGTGGATGAAATGCGCCTACATCGTTCTTGGCGGCAACATCGATGCCTGTCTTACCACCGATCCCGGCATCGACCTGACCGACGAGCGTGGTTGGGCACGAGATCCAGGGCAAGCCGCGGCGGAACGTGGCGGCGGCAAAACCAGCGACATCCGTCACGGCACCTCCACCAATCCCAACGACCACGTCGCGACGCTCGAGCTCCTTATTCGCGAAGGCGTGCCAGAGACTCTCGAGAGTGGCGATCGTCTTGACCTGCTCACCACCCGGCAGCACGATTCGGCCATACGACTCGGGGACGCGATCCGCCACCGGCGCATCGACGATGACAAACACGCGAGCATCACCCACGAGCTCGGGCACTCGTCCGAGCGCGCCCTCGCGCACTACACCAGAATCACGACAGGCGATAGCTGCGACCTCGGGTCGCGCTGCCGCATCAACGATCAGATCAGCGGCTGTCGCGTAAAGACCCTGACGCTGATTGTGCAGATCGGAGAAGCGATGCAGGTTGATGGCGAGTGGTCGTTTCTGCGCTCCACCATCGGCCTCGACACGCGACCACAGCACCTCGGCCGGCGCGTCGAGCCAGATTACACGTGTCTTGCCTGCCAGCAGCTTGCGCGAGCCAGGACGCGTCAGCGCGCCACCACCGAGCGCGATCACGCCGTACTGGCCACCCAACACGAGTTCGGCGACGAGCAGTTCCTCAATGTCGCGAAACTTCTCCTCTCCGTCGTTGAACAGGTCGGGTATCGAGCGCGATGTTCGACGCTCGATTTCGCGATCGACGTCGACGAACGCGCAACCCTTGAGCGCCGCCAGCTGGGTACCCACGGTCGTCTTGCCGGCTCCCATGAAGCCGACGAGCACGTCGGGGCGCGCGTTCACTTCGCCGCCGGCGACCAGGGAATCCGCGACAGGTAGTGCTGATGCGCAGCGACAAGGTCGCCGATCGCGTCGCCACCAAACTTCTCCTTCGCAGCACGCGCAAGCTCGAAGGCAACGACCGCCTCGGCGACGACAGCAGCAGCCCAGATCGCGGTCGTGTCAGAGCGCTCGACGAGCGCCTCCGTAGGCTCGTGCGTGTCGAGGCTCGCCGTCTTGAGCGGCTTCATCAGTGTCGGCAGGGGCTTCATCGCGATACGCACCACGACTGGCTCGCCATTCGTCATGCCACCCTCGAGGCCGCCGGCGCGATTCGTGTCGCGCCGATACCCATCGTCGTAGTGCAACTCGTCATGCACGGCACTGCCGCGCAGAGCAGCATTCGCCCAGCCCTCACCGATCTCGACGGCCTTCATGGCCTGAATCCCAATCATGGCGCCGGCGATGCGCGCATCGAGCCGCAGATCTTCGGAGGCGTACGATCCGAGCCCGGGCGGGCAGCCGAAGGCACGTACCTCGATGACGCCGCCGAGCGTGTCGCGATCCTGCTTGGCCTGCTCAATCTCGGCCACCATCTTGGCGTCCGTGGCAGCGTCGATGCAGCCGACTTGGCGATCGCTGAGAACTGCGAAGTCCTGCGCGGTTAAGTCGCCATTGCGGGGCGCTTCGACCGACCCGACACGGACGACGTGGCCGTGTACAACAATGCCGAGTTGGTCGAGCAAATCCTTACAGAGCGCACCAATCGCGACACGTGCCGCCGTCTCGCGTGCCGATGCGCGCTCGAGCACATCGCGCACGTCAGGCAACTCGTACTTCAAGACACCCGAGAGATCGGCGTGGCCCGGCCGCGGCACGACCACCGTGCGTGTGCGGCGCGTAGAGACCTCGGCCAACTCCTGATCGGTGACAGCCCATGCGCTCTGGGCTGCACCCCAATTATCGTGGTCGCGGTTCTTGATAATCAGGCTCAGTGGTCCGCCGATCGTGCGACCGTGTCGCATACCACCGAGGATCGTCGCCTCGTCTGTCTCGATCGACTGGCGTGGTGATCGCCCGTAGCCGGCCTGACGACGAGCGAGATCGCGTTGCAGGCGCTCGCGGTCGGGGCGCAACCCCGCGGGGAGCCCGCTCAGTATTGCGACGATGCCGGGGCCGTGTGACTGGCCCGAGGTGACGAAGGAGAGCGCCATTGCTACGGGTAGGGTATCGCGGCTGACTCCGTGACAACGGCGTTTAGTCGCTTGACAAGAATATTAGGCTGCCCTAAGGTGCCGTCGCTGGGTTCGCATTAGGCAACCCTTAGATACCGATACACTCGAATGGAGCCTTCCCCCTTGCCAACGCACAACCCTTTCCGACGCACCCGCCTCCTCGCCGGCATTGCCTGTCTGACCGCGCTGATCGCCGCGAGTTGCGGCGGCTCTAGCAACAACGACACGCTGGTCATCTACTCGGGTCGCGAGCAAGAACTCGTCGAACCCCTCTACGCCGCCTTCACCAAAGACACCGGTATCGAACTCGATGTGCGCTGGGGCGCATCCTCCGAACTCGCCGCGACCCTCCGCGAAGAAGGCGACGCATCCCCCGCCGACGTCTTCTACGCCCAAGACGCAGGATCGATGGCGATTCTCGAACCACAACTCGCGCAACTTCCCAGCGACGACCTCGCGCTCGTACCCACACGCTTCGAAGACCCCGCCGGCAAATGGGTCGGCGTGACAGGACGCATCCGCGTCCTCACCTACAACACGGATCGCGTCGACAAAACCCAACTTCCCGGCTCAGTCCTCGAACTCGCCGAACCAAATTGGGCGCTCGGTGAGATCGGCGTCGCCCCAACCAACGCCTCCTTCGTCGGCTTTGTCAGTGCCATGCGCGGCACCATCGGAGACGCTAAAACGATCAGCTTCCTCCAAGGCCTCGCAACCCATGCCAAGACCTTCATGAAGAACAGCCAGATTGTTGACGCGATCGCCAGTGGCGAAGTCGACACGGGCCTCGTCAACCACTACTACCTCTACGAGAAGCGCGCCAGCGATCCCAACGCACCGATCGCCAACCACTTCTTCGACCCCACTGACACGGGATCATTCATCAACGTCTCGGCTGTTGGCATTCTCGCCACAACCACCAAGTCCGAGCAAGCCGAACGCTTCGTCCACTGGCTCCTCACCGATGGACAGGTCTTTTTTGCCAACGACGCTGAAGAGCGCGAGTACCCCCTCAACACGAGTCAAGCCGGCCTCGAACGCTCGCAAGAACTCCCCCCACTCGCCGACCATCCCGGCCCCGACGTCGCACTCGCTACGCTCGGCACACAGCTCGAAACGACCGTCGCGATGATCCGTGACGCCGGACTTGTCAACTGACCGATAGCCACCAATCCGCACGCCGCCGCCGCCTTCTGCTGCTGGCGGCGGTGCCGGCATTGATCATCGCGATCGTGCCTCTGGTCTATCTCGTCGTGCGTGCGCTCGAAGGCTCCAGCACCATCACTGCTGGCTCGCTGGCACCTGCCACCCTGCGCACGATCGTGCTCGCGCTACTCGTCGCAATCGGCGCAGTCGCGATCGGCGTGCCCTTCGCCGTCCTGACTGTGCGCACCGCCCTACCGCTCCGCCGACTTGCAATCGTGCTCGGAGCGCTCCCACTCGTGATCCCGAGTTATGTCGGAGCACTCGCACTACTCGGAGCACTCGGACCACGCGGCCTACTCGCCCAAGCACTCGAACCGCTAGGGGTTTACCGCCTACCCACCATCGACGGGTTGCTCGGCTCGACGATCGTGCTCGTGCTCTTTACCTACCCCTATGTCCTGCTGCTGACAGCATCGGCATTACGCCGCGTCGATCCAACACTCGAACAGGCGGCTCGCGGCATGGGACGCAGCTCGTTCCAAACATTCGTCCACATCACGCTTCCTCAGATCCGCTCCGCCGTGATTGCCGGAGCACTACTCGCAGCGCTCTACGCGCTCAGCGACTTCGGCGTCGTCAGCCTGCTGCGCTACACGACACTCACCCGCGAAGCGTTCCTACGCTATGACGCTCTCTACGATGTGACCGGAGCGGCCAGCGTTGGGCTACTGCTCGCCGTACTCGCGCTCGCCATCGTCGGCACCGAACAATGGACTCTGCGGGGCTCCACACTTGCCGCACGCCGTCGTGTCCGTGCACGCGAGGATTACGAACCCACCCCCCTTGGACGCGCGCGCCCCTTCGCGATTTGCTTCGTTGTCAGCGTCACGCTCGTCGCACTCGTACTGCCACTCGCAATCCTCGTCTGGTGGTCGATCACGCTATCCACGGACGCAGGCCTGCTGACCCAACTGACAGCGGCGCTTCCCGCAGCACTCAACGCGATCGTTGCGGCCTGCGCAGCAGCGATCCTCTGCGTCGCACTCGCCCTGCCCGTTGCCGCCCTCGCCGCGCGGACACCCGGACGCCTGTCACGCAGCATCGAGAGTCTCTCGTACATCGGCTACGCCTTACCCGGCATCGTCGTGGGTCTCGGACTGATCTTTTTTGCAATCCGTACCGCACCGCTGCTGTATCAGACCGTGGCAATCATCGTCATCGCCTACACCGTACGCTTCTTGCCGCAGGCCATCAGTGGAGCACGCAGTGGCTGGGAACGCGTCGATCCACGCTTCGAGCAGGCCGCCCGCGGCATGGGCAGATCGCCCTTTGCAGTCTTGGTGCGCGTCACCCTGCCACTGGCAGCGCCTGGCATCTTGACGGGCGCAGCGCTGGTTTTCTTGACCTCCATCAAGGAGTTACCCGCCACCCTGCTGTTGCGCCCGAACGGCTTCGAGACGCCCGCAACACTGATCTGGCAGAAGACGAATGTTGCAGAGTACGCCGCTGCGGCCGTGCCCGCACTGATCCTGATCATCATCTCTGCCGTTCCCGTCTACCTGCTACTGATCCGACCAGAATCTCGGTCGCGTCGAGCTCTCGGCTAAGAGGCGTCCCAAGCCACGGGCACGAGTGCTGCGTGCCCCGGCTGTGGCTCGATGCGCACATGGTCACCAACATTGACCATCTCGATACTTGGCCGATGCGCCCAAGCGATCGAACCGTCCGGCAGTCGCAGCGAATAGACGACGTCGTGACCACGGAAGTCCCGCGATTCCACCACCACATCGCCTTCGTCATCACGGGCAACGCCGACGAGTTCGGGTCGCACAAAGACGCGCACCGACCCGTTTGCCTGCCCCAATAGTGCATACGTTCCAATCAACGTCTCGACTGTCTCGCCATGGGCGTGTCCGTCGAGCACATTGGCGCGCCCCAGAAATTCCGATACCTCACTACAAAATGGCTTGCGATAGAGCACCTCGGGTTGGTCAATCTGGAGGATTCTCCCTTGGTGCATGACGGCGACACGATCGGAGATCGAGAGCGCTTCTTCTTGATCGTGCGTGACGATGATGCAGGCCAGACCGGTTGCCCGCAGGTGTCCAATTAGTTCGTTACGAACTGTGTCTCGCGTCGTCTGGTCGAGACTCGAGAACGGCTCGTCAAGCAGCACGAGCTCTGGATCTTGCGCGAGCGCGCGGGCCAGCGCAACACGCTGTTGCTGTCCTCCCGAGAGTTCTGTGGGCCGACGATCGGCAAGTTGCTCGACGTCGAGTGACGCGAGCAATTGTCGCCCCCGCGCGTCACCCGCCTTGCGTTGGTGCTTCGGCAACGCAAAGCAGACGTTCTCGACGACGGTCAGGTGCGGAAACAGCGCGTAATCCTGAAACACCATGGCGACGCGACGATCCTGCGGCGCGATCCAGGTCTCCGCATCGGCAACGACCTGCCCACCAATCTGGATCGCCCCCGCATTGGGGCGTAAATGGCCTGCCACGAGATTGAGCAGACTCGTCTTTCCGCAACCGGAGGGGCCAAGGATGCCGAGTAGTTCGCCTTGCGCGACATCGAGCGAAACGTCGTCAAGCGCTCTAATGTCGCCAAACTGGCGCGTAACACCCGTCAAACGAAGGCTGCATTCTCTAAGCACAGGCGAAGGGTACCCTAATTCCCCACCGAGGAGCGCCATCTCCGGCATGCTGTGCGGGATGAGCGCGTGGCAGAACGATGGTGAGCAGGCGATTTCGGCTCGGCTGATCGGCGTCGTGGTGGTGATTGCGGTGCTGGCGATTGTCGTCGGACTCTCGGCTGGGGTCTTTATCGGACGCTCTTCATCGCCAAGCCTGCCGGTGCTAGCCAGTCAGGCGCGCGACGTTGCCCGTAGCTTGGTGGCCGACTTGGAACCGGCGGGAGCGTTGTACGCAGCAGCCGTGCCCGCCGGGACGATTGAGGATCCGACGGCATATGCGGACGCGCAACAACGCATCGTCCGTGTGCGGAGCATGCTTGCATCCGCCAACGGCGTGCTCTCTGCTCTGGCACCCGGCGCCTATGGTCGCGCAGTCGTCGCCGTCGCTGCCCTCGCGACAGCCGCATCCGTGCCGGTTACCTCCGAGGACTTCGCGGTCCTCCTTGCACGAGCGCTGGCCGAACTACAGATACTGAGCGGCAACTAACAAGTGCACAAAAGGACCCGGGTCCTTCTGTGCATCCGCGCGCGCTAAAAGAGGCGGCCCTGGTCGGCCTCAGCCGTGCCCGTGCCATTGCGCTCGATCCAGATCCGACCTGCCAACGCACGCAACTGTCCGCGATCGTCGCCACCCAACAACGCAGCCACTCGCAACTGTGCCACCACGTCGCGGAGGATACGATCGACCGCTTCGTCGCCCGCCACCGCACGCGCACGCACGACAGTCGCACGCCGACCCGCCACACGCCACGCGGTGTGCCCCGAGGCAGAATCGACCTCGAACTCAACACCACCACCCGGAGCGACTTGGCGAATCGGAGCCACGCCGCAATCGTACGCCCCCCCAACGCCCTGAGCGCCGCGCCCCTGATGGGGCACGACGCTCGGGTGGGAGGATCCGCCTAAAAGGCGGCTGAGACCAGACGGCCCTACGGCGCGTCGGGTGACGGTACTAGAGGGAGGGTTCCGTCACTTGGCTACAGCGTACGCCAGAAATGTGCTGATCTCCTCAAGAAAAGATCACGATTTCGTCACAGTCACACACTGCCCCACAGATCCCCCACCCACCCCGCAACAGTACCCACCCCCGCAGCACGCAAGAAAACCAGCAATCACAAACCAAACAGCAGACCCCGACCCAACCCGGTACTGGCAACGAGTGCACCCACCGCCAAAAATGGCACGAGTGGCAACGTCGCACGGCGCCCACGCGCCAGCAAAATCGGCACCACAGCCACCCCACTGACCAGCGCCGTCACCACGAAAGCCATCGGCAACGCAGCACCCAATGCCAAGCCGATCAGTGCAATCAGCTTGACGTCGCCTAACCCAACCCCACCACGCGCCGCCAACGCAACCAGCAACGCCAGCACCCCCGCCGCCACAGTGACCAGCAAATGCGTAATCAGATCGTCGCGGAAACCCACGATCAACAGCAGCAAACAACCGACAGTACCGACCAGCAACAACGAATCCGGCACCACACGCCACGCAACATCAATCGCCACCGCCGGCAACAAGACAACCAACAGAACGAGCCCAAACAACAATCCCTGCGTCGACACCGCAGCCATAGCCAACGCCACCGCCACACACGCACCAACACCAACCAGCACAAACGGATGCCCCAAACGCCGCGTCCACGCCGGCTGCTCGAGCCGCTCAGGAATACCACGCGGTAACCATCGCACCAGCGGCACTGCACACAAACCCGCGATGATCCCGATAATGGCTGCGCCCGCAACCATCACCATCAGACCTCGCGCGCTGCCGCCAGCATCACCTCGAGTGGTGCAGGTATACCCGTCCACAACTCGAGTGCTCGCGCACCCTGTCGTGCCAGCACCTCCAGACCATCCACCACCGCACACCCCGTCTCGGCTGCTGCCGTAATTAGCGGCGTCGGTGTGGCATCGGCGCGATACGCGAGATCGACAACCACCCGCACATCCAGCAGGCGCGACGCCGGCAATGGCATGCCCTCCGGATCCACCAAGGCACCGACCGGCGTGCAATGCACAACGACCTCACCCACCGGATCGGGCAGTTCCTCCACCGCCACAACATCGCCGGTCTCGACAAGGTCGCGCGCCAAGGCCGCGGCGGCCTCGAACCGGCGCGCAAAGATACGGACCGCACAGCCATCCTGTGCCAGTGCAGCGGCGGCGGCCCGTGCCGAGCCACCCGCACCCAACACGATCACAGGGCCGACATAGCGTTCGCCCACCTCCGAAGCAATCGCCGCGGCGATCGCGGGACCATCCGTCGAGTCGCCAATCAGCCGCCCGTCATCGCCAATGATGATCGTATTGACCGAGCCACTGGCCTTGGCAACAGGACGCAGCTCGTCGACCAGTCGCGCGACCGCCTCCTTATGTGGCACCGTCACATTGGCGCCAACGAAACCGAGTGCGGACAAACCGCGCAATGCCACCTCCAATTGCTCTGCCGAGACCGGCAACGGCACGTACGCCCAATCGAGCCCCATCTCGCGCAATGCAGCATTCTGCATCCGCGGCGAACGCGAGTGTGCGACCGGATCGCCAATCACGCCAAGTAGTCGTGTGGTGCCGTGAATCACGAGTACGGATTCTCCTTCTGGTAGCGCAAGAAATCGTCGTAGTTGTTGGTGAAGTAGTGGCGTCCCTGCGCGTCACCTTTGATCGCGTACATGTAGAGGTAATCGACCTTCGCCGGATCGGCGGCGGCTTTGATCGCCGCCAGACCGGGATTGCAGATTGGTGTTGGCGGCAGCCCTTTTTTCGTCCAGAGATTGTAGGGCGAATCGACTGTAAGATCGGCGGCCGTCAGCACATCCCACGAACCATGCCCGTATTGGATGCTCGAATCCATACCCAATGTCATGTCCGCCTTGAGTCGGTTATAGATGATGGCGCTGACCTTGCGACGATCCCCCGGCGCTCGCGCCTCGCGCTCGATAATCGATGCGATCTTCAGCACGTCATACGGCGTCAGACCCCGCGAGGCCGCATACGTCAGATCGACTGCAGCAACGTTGGCGTCGAACGCTGCGAGTTGATCCTGGACCAATTGCGACGCATCGGCAGGTACCCCAACGTCGTAGGTTGCGGGAAATAAGAACCCCTCGAGCGAAGCTGCCTGTTCTCCCGCTGCGAGAAAACCCGACGGTGGATGGTGATCATCGAGCGCGGACTGGTACTGAGCGGGCTTGATCCCCAACTTGACGAGCGTCTTTTTGATATTCCAGATCGCGTATCCCTCAGGAATCACCACTTGACTCGCCGCTGCGTTAGCAGGCCCCGCGTTGAGTTGTTCGACGATGCGGTGATAGAGCTCGTTCGTGCGGAACACATACGTCCCAGGGAGGAAGGACGATCCGAGACCATCCGTCACAAGCTGATCGACGAACGCACCCGCATCCGTGACCACGCCCGCCGTCGCCAGAATCGCAGCAATCTGTGACGCATTCGAGCCGGCAGGGATTGTCACAGACACCGCGGCGCCTGGCGGTGGCGCAGGATCGGACACGAGACGATTGATCCCCCACCATGCCGCCCCCAGCACGACACACAGCGCCAACACCAGTGCAACTGCAGCCAGCGCGCGCCGACGATTTAGGCTCTGCTGTGGGTATCCAGCCATCCCTGTAGGAGCTCGGCAGCGGCGCGCTCGTCAAGGCTGCGTGCTCCTCCTTTCGTCTCGGCAATCTGACTCGTAAACCGCTCGTCCTCGAAGGCAATCGGGACTGTACAGACGGCCTCCAGCCTCCCCACGAAAGCGAGCGTGGCATTGGCCTGCGCACCACGCGTGCCATCGGCCAGCACCGGCATGCCAACCAGCAACAACTCGGGTTCTTCTGCCTGCACAATCGCCAAGAATTGCGCGAGTCCCGCGGGTGTTCCGATCCGCTCAACCACGGCCAGTGGGCGCGCCAAGAATCCTGAGACATCGCAGATTGCAAGACCCGTGCGTGCGGATCCATAGTCGATAGCAAGCACTCTCACAGGCGCACCCTAGCCGCCCCGAGCGCACCGTGTCTGCGCGAACGCGCGCAAACACCGCACGCACTAGGACACGAGTTGCGCTGCGAGTACATCACTGGCCGCCTCGAGTGCAGCGGGAATACCCGCCGCGTCCTTCCCGCCGGCTCGGGCGAGGTTCGGCTTGCCGCCACCGCCACCGCCGACCAACGGCGCTGCCGCCTTCAGCACCGCACCCGCATCCGCGCCGGCTGCCACCGCCTCGGGCGTGGCAGCACACACCAGATTGACCTTGCCACCGCTCGCACTGGTCAGCATCACGATGCTCGCGCCGAGCGTGCCACGCAAGCGATCGGCGAGTTCGAGGAGTGCATCCGGAGCGATCACGCCCACATCGGCAACAACAACCTTGACCGCACCATGCGTCACCGCGTTGGCAGCAAGTTGCTCGACCTGAGCATCGCCCGCGGACCCACCACCGGCCGCCTTGACCTGTTTCTCGAGTTCCCGCACTTTGGCCTGCAGATCGCGCACCGCCTGCGGTAGGTCAGCAGGATCGACCTTGAGTGCCCGCGAAGCCTGGTCTGCCGCACGCTCGCGCGTGCGTAGGAGTTCGGTCGCCACGCCGCTGGAGATCGCCTCGATACGACGCACGCCCTGCCCGACGCTCGACTCGGAGGTAATGCGCAGCGGCCCGATCTCGGCAGTGGACGCCACGTGTGTGCCGCCGCAGAGTTCGCGCGAAAAACCCTCGATTTCAACGACACGGACGACATCGCCGTACTTCTCACCAAACAGCATCATCGCACCGAGCGCGCGCGCCTCGTCTTGCGAGGTCTCGAAGCTAAAGACACGGTGCCCTTCGACAACGAGGCGATTGACAATGTCTTCGACCTGCGCGATCTCTGCGGGCGTCATTGAACTCTCGTGAGAGAAGTCGAAACGCAACTTGTCGGGTCGTACGGCTGAGCCTTTCTGGCGCACGTGATCGCCGAGTACCTCCTGCAGCGCACGATGCAGGAGGTGCGTGCCAGTGTGGTTGGCCTGCGTTGGTCGGCGTCGCGCCGTGTCGACCAAAGCACGAACCTCCTGCCCGTCCTGCAGCGTGCCGCGCTCACGCGTGACGATCAGTACCTGATCCCCATCGAAGCGAATCACCTCGACAATCGCCGCGCGGCCCGAATCGGACTCAATCGAGCCAACATCCGAGACCTGCCCACCACCTTCGGGATAGAAGGGTGACTCGCGCAACTTGACCGCAAAACGCCCCTCACCGAGGTCGTCGAGCGCTCCGATGTGCGTCCGGATATCGAGCTCGTCGTACCCCATAAAGACCGTTGCAAAGCCGGCATTGCGAACGAAGCCCGCAACACGATCCATGTCGACGCCACCACCCTTACCCGCCGCGCTGCGTGCACGCTGACGCTGCCCTTCCATCAGCTCCGCGAAGCCTGCCTCATCAACCGACAGGTCCTGCTCAGCGGCGAGCTCTTGCGTTAGTTCGAAGGGAAAACCGTACGTGTCGTGGAGCAGGAAGGCATCAGCGGCCGGGATCGACAGGCCGCCTGCGGCACGGACGCGCACAATACGGTCGTCGAGGAGGGTCGTCCCCGTCTCGAGCGTGCGCAGAAAACGCTCTTCTTCACCATTGAGGATGCGCTCGATCTCGGTGCGATTCTGGATGAGTTCCGGGTAAACCTCACCGAGCTGGTCAATCACAAGCGCCGACAGTCGCGTCAGAAACGTCCCTTCGATGCCAAGACGATGACCGTGCGACACGGCACGACGAATGACGCGGCGCAAGATGTAGCCACGCGACTCATTGGCAGGGAGCACCCCGTCAGCGGCAAGGAATGTCATCGCACGACCATGGTCAGCGAGCACGCGCAGTGCCTTCGTCTGAATGCCACCGTTGTCGTACGAGGCGCCGGTCCACTGCTCGATCGCCGCGATCATGGATTGAAAACCATCGGTCTCGTAGACCGAGTGCACGCCCTGCAGCAGTGCCGCCACGCGCTCTACGCCGGCACCCGTGTCGACGCACGGCTTTGGCAGCGGCGTCAGCGCGCCGTCCTCGGCCTGGTCGTACTGCATGAAGACGAGGTTCCAGAATTCGAGGAAACGATCGCAGTGACAACCAGGCGCGCAACCATCGCGACCAACAGGTCGCCCACAGCCATGCTCGGCACCGCGGTCGTAGTAGAGCTCACTGCATGGCCCGCACGGCCCGGTCGGACCGGCCTGCCAGAAGTTGTCTTTACGGCCGAGACCGACGATGCGATCAGCCGGCACACCCTGTGCGAGCCACAATGTGCGCGCCTCATCATCGGCTGGCACCTGCTCGTCGCCGGCGAAGACGGTGATCCAGATCTTGTCCGAATCCATGCTCCACGGGCCCGTCACGAGCTCCCATGCAAATGCGATCGCGTCGGCCTTAAAGTAATCGCCGATCGAAAAGTTGCCCATCATCTCAAAGAAGGTGAGGTGCCGCGCGGTTTTCCCGACCTCGTCGATATCCGTCGTGCGAAAACACTTCTGTACGCTTGTCAGGCGCCGCTGTGGGGGTTGTTCGACGCCGAGAAAGTAGGGCTTGAAGGGCTGCATCCCCGCTGTTGTCAGCAACACCGATGGATCGAGCGAGGCGGGCACGAGGCTCGCGGACGGCACGACGAGATGCTCTCGTGCAGCGAAGTAGTCGCGGTACGCAGCGCGGATTTCTCGGGCCAACATCGTGTGGTAAAGGTACGCGATCCGGTCGCGGCGAACCGTCAGCCAGCGACAGTGCCGGCAGCGACGATGCAATCACCGTCATAGAGCACGGCGACCTGGCCAGGCGCAACCTGGAAGGCGTCACGATCGAGTTGCACTTCCGCCGTGTCGCCGCCCGTCACCACAAATCTGCCGGGGACAGTCGCGCCTCGCATCCGAAAGCAGGCGTCGATGCGGTCAACAGTCGTGCGCACCTGCACGTCCCGCAGGTCGACGCTTCGCCGACCGAGTCGCCTGAGGGCACCCACCACAATCGTGTTCGTCGGCGCATCAACGCGCAGCACGTGGAGCGCTTCGGTACCACGCGAGACGCCGAGTCCACGCCGCTGACCCGGCGTGTAGGCGAGCGCACCTTGGTGTTCACCGAGTTCGATCCCGGCCTCGTCCACAATCGGGCCGGGCTTCATCACGACGCCCTGCCGCTCGAGGAACGGCGCAAGCGCACTGCCGCCCATGAAGCAGACCTCCTGGCTCTCCAGTGCATTGGCAGCGGCCAGCCCGCGCTCTTTTGCCTCGCTCTGGACGTCGACCTTCCGTCGCGCGCCAAGCGGAAAGCGCACGCGCGTCAGGATCTCCGGATTGACGAGGGCCAGCATGTACGACTGGTCCTTCATCTCGTCAAGGCCACGTGCCACGAGCGGAGCGTCGCCCTGCTCCACGAGTTGTGCGTAGTGCCCGGTGCGCCACTCGGCAGCGCCAAGGTTGGTGGCAATGCGGTCGATCGCGTCGAAACGGAATGCGCCATTGCAGGTCGTACACGGGTTCGGCGTCTCGCCCGCGGCATACCCCGCCACGAATGGGTCGACGACGGTGGCGCGAAAATCATCGCGCAGGTCGAGCGCGATATGTGGCACCCCGTGCTGGTGACAGAGGTCGCGGGCGGAGCGAACCGCAGACGGTGCGCAGCACGCGCGCTCGGGCGATGGCGCCTCGGGATCGATCCACAATCGCAGCGTCACGGCAACCACATCGCGCCCCTCTCGAACCGTCTCTGTCAGCACCATCGCCGAGTCGACGCCGCCACTCATCGCGACAACGGATCGATTGCCAACCGCCGCCGTCTGCATGCCGCGCGCGACTGCATCTCCGAGCGCGGCATGGAAGGCATCGACGGCGGTCAGCGCACACTCAGCGCCGGCCGGAGCGATCTCAGCACCCACCAGCACCTCCGCCAGACCGATCCGTGCACCGGCGAGCAGCGCCCCACCCTCAGCGCGCGCCGCGAGCCACGCCGCGGCAGCCGTCGTCGAGACGCAGGCGTCTGCGCCGAAGCGCACTTGGTCGAGTCGGTCACCGACGAGACCGACTGTAAAGCGCACACGATCGTTGCAGCGCCCACCACCTGCGCGTCCCTCACCGTCCGGCTGGTCGACCGCACCCACACGCGAAAGGTCGATCATGCCGCCGCCTCTGCCGCCACACGTAACGATGGCTCAAACTCGTGCCAAGCCGCGACCAACGCGTCGATCTCGTCTGCTGTCGTCGTCGGGCCGAGCGAGACGCGCACCGCACCACGCGCGACGTCGTCATCGATACCCATTGCGGTCAGCGTGGCGTCGGGAGCCGTCTCGCCGCTGGCACACGCCGAGCCGGCCGAAACGGCGATGCCGCGCTCGTCGAGTAGACGCACGACGGTATCGCCGCGAAAGCCCGTCAGCAGCAGTGCGTGTCCTGGCAATCGCGTCGCCATTGCTCCGGCGACAGACAGACCGAGGCGCTGCTCGAGCGCGTCGCGCAGGATGGCGCGCTGCTCGCGCTCCGCTACCGCATGCTCGTCTTGACGAATGCGCAGCGCCGTTGCGAGGGCCACGGCACCCGCGACGTCCTCGGTGCCGGAGCGCAGGCCACCCTCCTGTCCGCCGCCATGCACGATCGGCGCGAGTTCCGCGATCCCCGACCCGACGAGCGCGCCGACACCGCGCGGCCCGCCGAGCTTATGCGCCGCAATCGCAATCGTGACCGAACCAGGCAGGAGCGAGAGGTCCACATCGCTGCCGCTCGCCGCCTGGACCTGGTCCACATGCAGCGGCACGCCGCGCTCGGCACAGAGCACGGCGATCTCGCTAATCGGCTGGAGCACACCGGTGACGTTGCTCGCACCCATCACACAGACCAGCGCGTCCCCAGCACGCACGAGCTGCTCAAGCGCATCTAGGTCGAGCGTTCCTGCAGGCACGACGGGCGCAATCACAACTTCCCATCCCCGTCCTGCCAGAGCATCGACGCTGCGACGCACGGCCGGGTGCTCGATCGCGCTCACAACCATGCGCCCCGACAGTCCCTGCGCGCGTCCGAGCACAGCCAAGTTGTCGGCCTCGGTGCCTCCACTCGTCAGCACGACGTGTTCCGCCTCGGCTCCAAGCCACATGGCAATCTCGGCCCGCGCGGCAGCGAGGTCGGCGCGCGCCCGGCGACCAGCAGTGTGCGGCTCGGACGGATTGCCGAAGCGCTCCGTCAGGTGCGGCAGCATCGCGGCGACGACCCGATCGTCGGGCGGTGCGGTAGCAGCGTGGTCGAGATAGATCACGCCGCGTATTGTCGCACTAAGCGGGGAAAGCGCTCCACCCCGCCGTGTGCCTACATCCCGTCGAACCTGCTTTTGCAGGTGGGTCCCCCGCCCGACACGACCGGTTGAGGGTGGTGCCAGGACCGCAGGGTCCCATTCGATAGAACATTGGCTCGAGCGCAGATAGCAGGCCACGCACGGGGTGGAGCAACCGCAGACTACACGGCTTGACCCGTGTCTAGGAGACCGCCACGTGTTCGACGTCGACGATCGGCAACTGTAGGAAGCGCGTGCCCTCCGCGCGGAAAGCATCGACGTCGCCGGTCGCCAGAAAACGATAGGCGCCGCGATGCTCAGGTGGTTGTTCCCAGCCTTTGCGAGCCAACGTGGCTGCGATCTCCTCGGCGAGTTCCTCGGCGGCGGCGATCGTCTGCACGTCGGCACCGAGTTCGCGTTGGAGCATGTGGCGGATCAGCGGGTAGTGCGTACAGCCAAGCACGACAACATCGACTCCTGCCGCGCGCAGTGGTGCGCAGGCCACCTGCACGAGCTCGAGCGTGCGCTGCGAGTACGGCTCGCCGCCCTGAATCGACTCAGCGAGGCCCGGGCAGGCAACCTGGACGACCTCAACACCCTCGTCAAGGTCGTGGATCGCCTCGACATAGCGCTGGCTGGCGACGGTGGCCTCGGTCGCCAGCACGCCGATCTTGCGGATCCGAGTGGCCTGCACTGCGGCACGCGCCTCGGGTGTGATCACACCAAGGACGGGCACGGGTGATTCCTGCTGGAGCACGGGCAGCGCAGCCGCCGTGGCCGAGTTGCAAGCAACCACAATCAGCTTCGCCCCACGCCTGACAAGCAAGGCCGTCAGTTCGCGCCCAAACATGATCAACTCCTCGCGCGAGCGTGGTCCATACGGAAAGCGACCCGTGTCACCGAGGTAGATGACATCCTCGTGCGGCAGGCGCACGAGCGTGGCATGCAGGACGGTCAGCCCGCCTACACCAGAGTCGAACATGCCGATGGGCGCCTCGGAGCTCACCACTAAAGGGTAGGCGGGGAGCCAGCCGGACGTTGCGCCAGCGGCTGCGGCGCGCAACACTGCCCGAATGAGCACTCAGCCGCGCGACCTGATTGGCTACGGCCACAACCCACCGAACGCGAACTGGCCAGGCGGCGCTCGCGTCGCCGTCAACTGCGTCCTCAACTACGAGGAGGGCGCAGAACGCACGCCACTCAACGGCGACAGTGAGAGCGAGACCTACCTGACAGAGATCGCGGGCACAGCACGCCCGACACGCGACTTGCTGACCGAATCGATCTACGAGTTTGGCGGCCGTGTCGGTGTCTGGCGCATCCTGGACGCGTTCGCCGAGGCCGATCGTCCACTGACCGTGTTTGCCTGCGGACAATCCGTCGAGCTCAACCCCGAGCCGATGCGCGTGGCGGCGGCAGCCGGACACGAAGTCTGTAGCCATGGTTATCGCTGGTTCGATTACGACGGCGTCGCCCAGGAGGTCGAGCGCGACCACCTACAGCGCTGCATCGCCGCGATCACAGCCGCGACGGGCGAGCGCCCGTATGGCTGGTACACGGGTCGTTTTAGCGAGAACACGCGTCGCCTCGTCGTCGAGGAAGGTGGCTTTCTCTACGACTCCGACGACTACTCCGACGAATTGCCGTATTGGACGCGTGTCAAGGGTCGCGACCATCTCGTGATCCCGTACACACTCGACGCCAACGATGCGCGCTTCGCCACCCCAAACGGGTTCCGTACGGCCGACGAGTTCAGCACCTATCTGATCGACACCTTCGAGACGCTCTATCGCGAGGGTGCGACGATGCCGCGGATCATGAACATCGGCCTGCATTGTCGCATTGTTGGGCGCCCCGGACGCATCGATGGACTGCGTCGCTTCCTCGACCATCTCGCCGGCCGCGAAGACGTTTGGGTGACGCGCCGCGTCGACATCGCGCGCCACTGGATCGCCGAACACCCACCGCAGTGAGCGCAACGGTCCGCCTCGGCACGTGTGCGTGGATCGAGCAGGGCCTGATCAACGACTGGTATCCGCACACCGCGACGAGTGCCGAGGCGCGCCTCCGGTTCTATGCGGAGCACTTCGACACGGTCGAGGTCGACTCGTCGTATTACGCGATCCCAGCCGAGCGGACGACGCACAACTGGGCCGAGCGAACACCGCCCGGTTTTATCTTCCACATCAAGGCGTTTGGTCTGATGACGGGGCACGCGGTGCGACCCGAACAGTTGCCCGCGGATCTGCGCCCGCTCGTCGACGCGGTGACGTCGCGTGGCCACGTCGTGCCAAGCGATGCGTTGCGCGACCGCATCTTTCAGCGCTTCCAGCGCTCGCTCGAACCGCTGCGACAGGCAGGCAAGCTCGGCGGCGTGCTGTTCCAATGGCCACCCTCCGCTCTGCCGGGGCGCGAGGCCTGGGAACGCATCGATCACGCCCGAGCCGCCTTGCCAGGCAACGAGCTCCTGATTGAGTTTCGCCAGCGCGACTGGCTCTCCCCCGATCTGCGCGACGAGACGCTCGATGGGCTGCGCGAGCGCGGACTCACCTACGTCGTCGTCGACGCGCCACCCGTCGCATCCCACAACGTCGTCGAGACGGTCGTAGCGTCCACATCGCCAACCGCGTACGTGCGCTTTCATGGGCGCAACGCCGCGACCTGGAACCAGCATGGCGATGGCGCGAGCGCGCGCTTTGACCACCTCTACTCGGATGCCGAGTTGACGGAGTGGATCGAACCATTGCGTCTGCTGACCGCTGCAACGAGTCGCGTCTACGCGATGTTCAACACCAATGCTGACACGCAAGGGCCAGACAATGCGGGCCGTTTGCGTCAGCTGTTGCGGGAGGCCGACGTGCCCGTGACAACGGCTACGGGGCCAGCCCAACGCGAATTGTTTTAGCAGGCGCACGGTTCGACGCAATCGTCGAGCGACTCGCACCCGGCTGACCCCGCCAGCAAGTAGGCCACCCTAAGATACGTGTACGGAAGCGTTAGAGCATTCGAACCTAAGGATAATCATGCCCCTTTCTCTCGACACTGACACCAAACTCGCCGCCTACGCCCACCCGGCCCGGCTCGTCACGACGGACTGGCTCGCCAGCCATCTTGGTGACCCCGACCTCGTCGTGATCGAGTCTGACGAGGACGTCTTGCTGTACCACACGGGTCACATCCCGGGTGCCCTCAAGGTCGACTGGCATCTGGACCTCAATGACGACACGACGCGCGACTACGTGGACCCCGAGGGCTTCGCCGCGATGTGCAGCGCCCGTGGCATCACGCGCGACTCGACGATCGTGGTCTATGGCGACAACTTCAACTGGTGGGCCGCCTATGCCCTCTGGGTCTTCAGCCTGTTTGGCCACGAGGATGTCCGCCTGCTCGATGGTGGCCGCGCCAAGTGGGTCGCCGAGGGTCGCGCGATGACGACGGATGCGACCGAGACAACGCCGAGCGACTACCCGCTCGTGCCGCGCGACGACGCCACGATCCGCGCCTTCAAGGACGACGTGCTCGCGCAAATCGGCAATGGTCCACTCGTTGACGTGCGCTCACCCGGCGAGTACTCGGGCGAGTTGTTGCACATGCCGGACTACCCGCAAGAGGGCGCTCAGCGCGGCGGCCACGTGCCGACTGCCAAGAGCGTGCCGTGGAAGCGTGCTGCCAACGACGACGGTTCGTTCAAGAGCGCCGACGAGTTGCGTGCCATCTATGGCGATGAGCAGGGCTTGAAAGCGGGCGACGACGTGATCACCTACTGCCGTATCGGCGAACGGTCGAGCCATACCTGGTTTGTGCTGACGCACCTGCTCGGCTTCGACCACGTTCGTAACTACGACGGCTCGTGGGTCGAGTGGGGCAACGCCGTGCGCGTGCCAATCGAGAAGCCGTACGTGGACGCGTGAACGGCGCGCTCCCGCCGAAGCTGCAAGGTATCGTCGACGAGTTCGTAGAGGTCGACCGCACCGAGCGCCTCGACCTGCTGCTCGAGTATTCGCGCGACCTACCCGACTTGCCCGAGCGCCTACAGGGCGTCGAACTCGAACGCGTGCACGAGTGCCAGACGCCACTCTTCGTGCAAACCGAGGTTGAGGGTGACACGGTGCACCTCTTCTTCGCCGCACCGGATGAAGCTCCGACCTCGAAAGGCTTCGCGGGAATCGTCCACGCGGGCCTCGACGGCTGCACCATCGACGAGATTCTCGCGACACCATCCGACTTCGCCGCCGGCATGGGTCTCGCGGGCGTCATCTCGCCGCTACGGATGCGCAGCGTTGGTGCGATCATGGCGCGCGTCAAGCGCCAGTTGGTGGAACGCGCCATGGCATAGCCAAGGGCGGTAGCATCTCAGGGTCAACCGCCTGACCGAGGTGTCATCCCCGATGAGCGTAACTGCCACGAAGATCCTTCCGAACTACATTAACGGTGCGTGGGTCCCGTCGACCAGCTCCGATCTGCTCGATATCACAAACCCCGCTACCGGCGAGGTCTTGGCACAGGTACCGCTCTCGGGTGCCAACGATGTCGATGCCGCCGTCCAGGCCGCACGCGCCGCCTTCCCGGCGTGGAAGGCGACCAGCACGATCGAGCGCGCCCGCTGGCTCTTCGGATTCCGCGAGCAACTCGTTCAGCGCGCCGACGAGATTGCCACTGCCTTGACGCGCGAAATGGGCAAGACCTATCCGGACGCGCAGGCCGAGGTCAGTCGCATGATCGAAATGGTCGAGTGCGCCACGGCGATCCCGACGACAATGCAGGGTCGCATTCTCGAAGGCGTCGCGACTAAGGTTGACGCCGAGACGATCCGCCAGCCCGTTGGCGTCTGCGCCGCCATCACACCATTCAATTTCCCAGCGATGGTGCCGATGTGGTTCCTGCCCTTCGCGATCGCGTGCGGCAATACGTTTATCCTCAAGCCGTCGGAGCAGGTGCCGATGACGCAGCAGATCGTATTCGAGATCATCGACGGCCTCGGTCTGCCTAATGGCGTCGTCAACCTCGTCAACGGTTCGCGCGACGTTGTCAACGGCATCCTCGATCATCCCGGCATCGACGCCGTTTCGTTTGTCGGATCGGCCTCGACGGCTGCGTACATCTATGAGCGCGCTGCCGCCAAGAAGAAGCGTGTGCAAGCGCTCGGCGGAGCAAAGAATTCGATGCTCGTCATGCCCGACGCGATCATGGACAAGACGGCCGACAACATCATTGGCAGCGCCTTCGGCGCAGCCGGTCAGCGTTGTATGGCTGGCTCGATCATCGTCGCCGTCGGTGGCGCGTGGAAGGATCTCCAGAAGGAGTTGCTCCCCCGCACCGAGGCGTTGACGGTCGGCGATGGCATGGAGCAGGGCACGAGCGTTGGCCCCGTCGTCTCCCGCGAGTCACGCGATCGCATTCGCAGCATGATCGATAACGCCGTCGCTGCGGGCGCCACCCTCGCCGTCGACGGTCGCAACACGGGCCTCTCGGAAGCGGGCGCCTACATCGGGCCAACGATCGTCCAGGGCGTCACCGCCGACATGGAGATCGCACGCGAAGAGGTCTTCGGTCCCGTCCTCAGCATCGTCGAAGTCGACACGCTGGCCGACGCTATCGCCTTCGTCAATGGCTCGCGCTACGGCAACGGCACCTCGATCTTTACCGAGTCGGGTGCGGCCGTCCGCCGCTATCGCCACGAGGTCGAGGTCGGCATGATCGGGGTCAACATTGGTGTTGCAGCCCCCGTCGCATTCTTCCCGTTCTCGGGCTGGAAGGACTCGTTCCTCGGTGACCTGCACGCGCACGGCACCGATGGCGTCGACTTCTACACGCGCAAGAAGACCGTCACGACGCGCTGGTTCGCCGATGGTGAGTCGGGCAAGTACTTCGTCGAGCAGGGCGACTAGGGAACAACGGGCGAGGATCGCATGTCCGTGATTCTCGTCACCGGCGCTTCGACCGGGATCGGTCTGGCGACGGCGCGCATTCTGCGTGCAGCAGGCTGTGACGTCGTCGGGATCTCGCGCTCTGGTCGCGAGGGCACGGAGGTCGCCGATCTGTCGACCGAGGAAGGCTGTCGCACGGCGGTCGCGCTCGCGCGCCGGCGCGGACCGATCCGAGCACTCGTGCTCAACGCCGCCACGGGGTCTGCACAAGACGGACCAATCGCCGGTCTCACCACGACCGACTGGCGCGAAACGATGGCGATCAACCTCGACTCGCCGTTTATCACCATCCGCGAGGCGTGGGACGACCTCGCCGCCGCCGGCGACGGGCGCATCGTCCTCGTCTCGTCGACATCAGCGACAGTTGGCGGCTCCGGGATGACTGCCTACAGCGCCTCGAAGGCCGGCATCCTCGGCATGATGCGCGTCGTCGCCCAAGATGGAGCGCCCTTCGGTATCACCTGTAACGCCGTACTGCCCGGCTGGGTCCGCACGGAAATGTCCGAACGCAGTGCTGCTGCCGAGTCGCTACGCACGGGCCAACCAGTCGCCGCGATCTGGGCGGAGCGCGCCGCGGGCTACGCCGCCGGGCGGACTGTCGACGCCGACGAAGTCGGACACGCAATTGCCTTCCTGACGTCGCCTGCTAGCAGCGGCGTATCCGGCGAAGAGCTCCGCGTCGCGCTCGGCGGCGTCTGGTAGCAGCCAACCTACTCCTGCACACCCGTCTTGAACGGGTCCAGGTCGGGCGAAACCGGCTTAACCGAGCGCACGGCGATGGTGATGCCGACAATGATGACCGCTCCACCGACGAGCTGTTTCCAATCGAGCCGCTCGCTCAGGAGCAGCGCAGAGAAGAGGACACCGAGAAACGGCTGCAACGGCATAATCGCGACCGTGCGGGCCGTTCCCGCCTTGTGGATTGCAATAAACCAGAGCAGATTCGCGACGATCAGCGCGGCAACCAATGCATAGACGAGTCCGACCCACGACGATGGTGAGAACGAGCCGAACTCCTGCGACAGCAACTGCGGTACGCCAACGATGCCAATCAGCGGCGCGCCGATCAGCATCATGATCGCCGAGACGTGCGCCGCGGAGTAGCGGCGCAAGAGCGGACGCACGAGCACGCTGTACATACCCCACGTGATCGGCGCACCAAACCCGAGCAAGATACCCTCCATGCTGGTGAACGACAGCTTCGCGCCCGCTCCGATCAGCACGAACGCCACCCCGACGGTGGAGAGCGCGACGGCGAACCAGAACCACGGCTTGACGAACTCCCAACCGAGCAGGCGCGCGAACAGCGCAGCCCACAGCGGCGTCGTCGCAAACAGGAGCGTGATCGTCGACGCGGACGTCTTCTCCAGGGCGTACATGAACGCGTACTGGTTGAGCGCGATGCCAATCACACCACCCGCCAGAAAGAGTGGGATGTCTCGTCGCTGAATCCGCAGCGATCCCTCGCGTATCAACACAAATATCGCATAGATCAAGGCACCCGCGGCGAAGCGCACGAAGGAGAACGCCATTGGGCTCCAGTCGCTCAACGCGACCTTGACGACGGGGATATTGAGTGCCCACAACGCGACGGCAACCAACGACAGCACCATCGCAAGATCGAAGCGCGATCGCGAAGACTCAACCACCACACGAGCGTAAGCGATCATCCGCACGACCCGAGTCAGGCACGCTCCCCCGTACACTTCTCGCCGTGCACACGCTCCAAATCCAGCATGACGCAACGAATCTGCTTGGCGCCTTCCGCGAACCACTCGAGGCCGCCGGCACGATCGATCTGTGGCGCACGTGGCTGGACGCTCCCCCGGCGAGTTTGGCCGACTACGACGCCGTGGTGCTAATGGGAGGCGTCGCAATGCCCGACGAAGACGCCCGCCATCCGTGGATCCCCGACGAATTGCAGCTCTTGCGCGAAGGTCTCGAGCGTGAACTACCAATGCTCGGTGTCTGCCTCGGTGGCCAAATGTTGGCGCATGCCGCTGGCGCACCCGTCGGTCCGGCTCGCCAATCCGAGATTGGCTGGTGCGATATCGGGCTGCTCCCCGCCGGCGAGGAGGACCCGCTGCTTGGCCCACTCGGCCCAGGGTACCGCGCCTTCCAGTGGCACCACTATGGCTTCGAGATGCCACCGGGTGCCGTCCCACTCGCAGAGAACGCAGCCTCGAGCCAGGCCTTCCGTGTAGGGACAGCAGCATGGGGCCTGCAATTCCATATCGAGGTAGACCGCGAGACCGTCGAATGGTGGATGCGTGTCGGCGAATCCGACCTCGTCAAGCACGCCATCGACCAAGAGGCGCTGCGCGCGGAGGTCGACGCGCGTGTCGAAGCCAATGCCGCGGCCGCCAGCGCGCTTGCCTACCGTTTCGTCGAAATTGCCCGCGCGCACGGCCACGCCTAGAACACCCGCGAAGGACCTCCCATGCGCACGCTGATCATCCAACACGACGACGACGCCGGCGCTGGAGTTATGCAGGAGCCGTGGGAGGCAGCAGGCGAGGTCGTGCTGTGGTTTCCGGAGCGCGCCCCCGAGCGCCCCGATCTCGACGGCATCGATGCCGTCGTCAGCCTTGGCGGCAACGCCAATCCCGACGAAGACGTGCGCCCGTGGCTGTTGCCCGAGCTCGATCTGCTCGAGGAGGCGCTCGACATCGGCACGCCGATCCTCGGTATCTGTCTCGGTGGCCAATTGCTAGCGCGTGCCGCAGGTGGACGCGTGGGCAAGGCGCTGCATGCCGAACTCGCTGTCTGGCGCGACGTCGGCATGCAGCGCGATGCCGCCGACGACGTCCTGTTTGCGGCCATGCCTCTGCCCTTCTTCGGTTTTGAGTGGCACGCGTATGGCTTTGAGGCTCCGCCCGGCGCCGTCATTCTGGCCGCCAACGATGCGGGGCAGCAGGCATTCCGTATCCAGAACCGCGCCTGGGGCATCCAGTTCCACCTCGAGGTCGATGGCGCGACCGTCGCCGACTGGGCAGGCTCGGGCGCCGAGATTGTGGAGTCGGCGGGTGGTGGCGTCGAACGCCTCGCCAAGTCGACCGAGACGTTTCTTGCTACCTCTATGGCGGCGGCGAAAGAGGTCGCAGAACGCTTTGCTGTTGCTGCTCTCGTCGCCTGTGGTGAAGTGCCACCCGAGGCGCTCGCCGCGCTCGAGCGCCGCCCCGACCCGATTGCGGAGGCGCAGGCTGCCGGCGTGCCACCCGAGGTGATCGCGGCGATGCTACAGATGCGCGCCGACCAGCGCTTCTAGTAGGCGGAACCTTACGGCGGGTTTCGGCCCGGTACAAGCGGACGGTGAACAAAGGGGTCAGACCCCTTTGTTCAGTACGACGCTTGTGTGTGGCCCGGGCGTGTCGCCGTGTCGCCGAACTGAACAAAGGGGTCTGACCCCTTTGTTCACCGTCCGCTTGTACCGGGCAGAAACCCGCCGTAAGGTTCCGCCATGGAACACCTGCTCTCCCCGATCGAGCTGCGTGGCACACGCGTACGCAATCGCGTCACCTTCACCGCCCATACCCAGTCGTATAGCGACAATGGCATCCACGGCAACAGGGTGCGTAGCTATTACGCGGCGCGGGCAGCGGGTGGCGCTGGTCTGCTGGTGATGGAGCCCGTTCCCGTGCATCCGACCGGCCGCGTGACTCCCCAGAACTACGACCACACGAAAGCCGGCTTCGTCGAGGGACTACGCAGCGTTGTCAATGCGGTACACGAACACGGCGGCGTGCTCATCAACCAGCTTTATCACATGGGCCCGAACGCCGACCCCCTCGCCACTGATGGTCAGCAGTGGGGCTCTTCGGATGCTCCCGGCTACTTCGGCGTCGGCCGCATCCATGCCATGACGACGACAGAGATCAGCGAAATAGTTGGCTGCTACATCGATGCTGCGACGACGATCCTGCGCTCTGGCATCGACGGCATCGAGTGCATGTTCTCGTACGACACGCTGGTGGACTCGTTCTTCGACCCCACCCGAAATAGCCGCAGCGACGCGTACGGCGGCTCGTTCGAGAACAACACGCGCTTCGCTGTCGAGATTCTGCAGGCGCTCCGCGCAGCGATCGGTCCCGATCCGATCCTCGGCGTCACGATCAGCGTTCGCGCGCCCGAGTTCGAGCGCCTCGCACTCCTGCTCGACAACACCTGCGACATTGATTACATGGGCGTCGGCAACGGTGACTACCAGTCCACCGAACTGATTATCCCGCCACTCGACATGGCCCCCGGCATCGGCATTCCGAACGCCGCACGCGCCAAGGCCGTGCTACCAAACCTCGCGATTCTCGCCGAAGGCAAGATCAATAAACCCGAGCTCGGCGAACAGGCTCTCGCTGACGGCAAGTGCGACCTCGTCGGCATGACGCGCGCACTGATGGCCGACCCCGATCTCGTCAACAAGGTCATGCGTGGCGAACGCGACCGCATCCGCATGTGCGTCGGGCAGAACGTCTGCATCGCACGACGTATGCGTAAGTTTCCGATCGCCTGCGCACAGAACCCAACCTCCGGGTACGAGGACGAGCGCGGCCTGACACCGACGACGACGCCCAAGCACATCGTCGTTGTCGGCGGTGGCGTCGCCGGACTTGAGGCAGCACGTGCAAGTGCCGAGCGCGGCCATCGCGTGACCCTGCTCGAAGCGCGCGAAACACTCGGCGGCCAGATCGCGCGTACCTCGACCCTCCCGATCCTGCACTCGCTCAACGATCTCTGGACGTGGCGCGCCAACGAACTCGACCAACTCGGCGTTGAAGTTCGCACCGGCGTGACCGGCGATGTCGCATCGATCGCCGCACTCGCGCCCGACGTCGTGCTCATCGCAACTGGCTCCAAGCCCGACTCGCCCACGCACACGATCGCGGTCGATTCCTGGCTCGACGGTACGGTGCTGCCCGACGGCGATGTCTTGCTGATCGACGAAGAAGGCAGTCGCAAATCGAGTGGCCCCGCCGAGGCACTCGCACTCGCCGGCCGCCACGTGACGATGATTCCCGACGGCATCCCGCCACTGCAAGAGATCGCCGAGAATCACGCTGAGCGTCCCGTCTTCGAGCGGCTACGCGCCGCGGGCGTGACGATCTACTCCGACGTCATCGTGCAAGAGATCTCTGCCGGAGCCGTCACTCTGGTCGGTCGCTACGACGGCATCGAGCGCACCCTCAAGGCGCCGGTTCTGCTGCATGCGGGTCGCCACGTCGCCAGCGATGCGCTCTGTACCGCCCTCGTCGAACACGGCATCGATGCACGTCCGGTCGGCGACGCCCGCGCACCGCGCCGCTGGGAGGACGCCATCCACGATGGTTACCTCACGGGCGCCGCGGTCTAGCGCGACAAGCCGTTATCAGCGTGCGAGATCGCCGGAGAAACCGACCCGCAGGCCGGTGTCCGTGAGCGCAGCGGCTGCGGCCGGCGGTACGTCTGCGACGACGAACGCACGACGCTCATCAGCTTCTGCCACACCATCCGTCATCGTCCGCGTTGCGAGCCGTGCATACATCTCCCCAACGAGATCCGGTACGTAGCGGGCCGTCTTAAAGCGCCCACCGTCGTAGATCTCAACGAAGTGATTACACACAGCGGCGAGCACATCGGGCGAGACCCCGATCTGCAGATCGCCGACCTCTTGACGAAAGATCGCGAGCAATTCGTCCGGGGTGTAGCGCGGGAACTCGATCATGTTCTCGAATGCCACATGCAACGCTGGATGATGCTCGATGATCAACTCCATCGCCTGCGTCGGGCCTGCCAGAACTACCGCAAAGGGTGTTGTGCGAGTGCCCATCGCAGCGACGAGCGACGCGATGGCAACACCGCCGAGGTCGTCAGCCGACTGTGGAATCAGCAAATGCGCCTCATCAACGAACAGCACGCCCTGACGTGCAGCTGTGACGGCCGCGAGCACCTGCACCTGCGTCGCCTCGGCGGTTGCGCCGACCAGATCGACGCGGGTGACCTCGACAACGTGTCCTTGCGCGAGCACACCGAGCTCCGCGTACAGCTGCCCCACGATCCGTGCGACAACGTCCTCACCCGTGCCAGGATCGCCCGCGAAGACGAGGTCCAGCGACTGCGGGACCGTCGGCTCGTCGGCCGCCGCACGCACCGCATTCAGCTGGTGAATGGCCACGAGGCGATGAACCGCCTCCTTGACAGGTGCCAACCCAATCAGCGCATCGAGCTCAGCGAGCAGTTCGACCATCGAAGAGTCAGACACCCCTGCACTCTATCCGGCGACGATCGCGACGACACCGACGAAGGCGACGACCGCGCCAACGCGCTGAATCAGTGCAAGGTGCTCGCCGAGGCGAATGCGCGCCAACAAAATCGTGACCACCGGGTAGAGGCTCGCCAGCACGACCGCAAGGCTCAGGTCGCCCTTCGACGTGGCGTACGCAAACAGCAAGAGCGCACCCGTATCCATCAGACCAATCGGTGCGATCGCGCGGAAGGATCCAGCTGGCGCGCCCGCTGCACCCCGCAGTCTGACGGCCAACAGTGCCACCAACAAGATCGGTAGCGAGATGCTTCGCTGCGCCGTGACACCCCACAGACCCGACTCGTTGGAGGCCGCATCGAGCGCGATGTACATAACCGTGCCGATCGCAATCGCCAGCAGCGCCAGTGGGATTGCTCCATATTTGCCGTGTTTGAGATCGCCTTCGCCCGCATGACGACTGACGAGCACGATACCGAGTACGGCCAACGCAAGCCCCAAGAGTTGGATTATGGATGGTCGCTCGCCACTCCAAAAGATCGCAAACAACACTGGACCAACCGACGTCATTGCGAGTACGGGCGCCACCACGCCAATCGGTCCACGCGAGAGCGCGGCATAGAACACGACGTGCCCGACACTGCCCGCAATACCCGCGATGATCCCAGGAATCCAAATCTGCCAACCAGGAAACGGGTCCCATAGCGTGACAAGGGCGACGACGAGAAGGGCTGTGCCTGCGATCTGCGCAAACGTTGCGACCACGAGCGGTCCGACAAAACGGGCTCGCACGGCGGCCTGGAAGTCTGCGACGCCCCAAATCAGCGATGCGCCAAGCGCGAATGCAACCGGCAACATTAGTGATCAGCCTATCGCTCGCCGCTACGGCGCAACGCCGATCGCGGTGGCGAGCCCAACACGCACATCGTGGAAGTTCTCGAAGGGCACGTAGTCGTAGCCTTCGCGTTCGAGGTGCTCGGCCAATGAGGCCCTCGCGAAACGGAGGTCCGCATCCTCGGCTGCACAGAGGTCCGACGGACCGTCCCCCACATAGGCAATGCGGCGCCCTGTCGCGAGTTCGCGTACCTCGGCCCGCTTGCACGCGACACCACAGACCGCACACGGCGAGCGGCCACGCAAGCGCACCACAGGCCCTTCGGGCCCGAACTCGAGCGTGTGTGCACGAATCGGCAGGTCGTAGCCGTGAGCCAGCAAGAACGGATGCATCAGATTGTCGAAGCCCGACGACACGATCACGAGTTCGATCGCCTGCGCCTCACAAAAATGGATCAGCTCGGGCACACCAGGCCGGACCTCCACCGTCTCGACCATAAAGTCCACAATCTCTTGTTCGCTTGCGCGGATCGGTGCCACCTGCTGTACGAGACACTCGTCGAGCGTGATCTCGCCCTGCGCGAAGGCTGCATCCGCAACTGCAAACACCTCGGGCGCGTAGTGCGCGGATACCCAATCGACCGTGTCGCGCGTGGCGAGCGTGCCGTCAAAGTCGACCGCCAGCAGCATGCTCACGATGGCACCTGATCGGGGACCAGTCGTCGCAGCGTGTCGCGATCGACCGCGAGTTCTTCGAGTCCGTAGGTATCACGCATAAACGCACCAAGTCGTGTCAGATGCACAGCGGCCTTGCGCGTGCCCTCCGCCGAATCGGTCAGCGCGTGCTGGCGGTGCCAGAGCACGAAACCATGCCAAGTCGAGGGCTGCAACGCGGTCACCGGCTCGGTGATATCGGGTGCATGGTCCGTCAGGTAGAACCGCAGCAGCCGCAGCGTGCGTCGATACGCCGTCTGTGGCGTGATCGCCTGCTCGGCAACCCATGCTGCATCGAATGCGTCGAGCGCCTCCCCCACCGTCGTCACGACAGCGTGCCACTCTCGGCGCGACGCGCGATGGCCCGGAGGAGCGAGCCACGCACCAGACCCGAGGCGGGCTTGACCAGCTTCCAATAGAGGCCGAAGTGTCGAGTCGCGAGGGGCCCTACGACAATCCGGGTCTCCGTCACCAGCAACGTCCCGTAGGCCGCAGCAGCACAGCGAATACTGATGGCAACCTTGACCTGGTCGAGCACCTCAGCAGTGCCAAAGGTATCCGCATTGAGCAGCTCGCTGCTGACCGCACCTCCCGGCCATGGGCGCCCCATAAAGCCGATACAGACCTCGCGCTCGGTCTCGCCAAGACGTACGAAACCAGGCTCGAAATCACCCGTCTCGACAAACGGTCGATGCTGGCGCAGGCTCGCCCCGAGCGTGCGGACACCGACCAGGAGGCTCGCTAGCTTGGCGTCATCGAGCGACGTCTCGCGGATCGCCTCCGCCACCCGCTCGGGCGAGGCAGCAACGTCGAGACCCTGCACGGTGCGGTCCGTCCAGACCGGGACGATCACGTCGAGCAGTGTCGGGACTGCAGCATCGGAAGCCATCGGGTGCATCGTATGGGAGAATCCCCCGTATGGAGCCCAGCGAACGCGACGTGGACCGCCTGATCGGTCCCGCCACCCCTCATTTTGCGTACCAGATTCGTCAGCGCGTAGAGAATCTGATTGTCGATCTGCCGGCCGACCACCCCGTGCGTGCCTACGCCGACGAACGGCTCGCGTTGCTCGATGGCCTTGGTCACACGACATCGAAAGGCGACTGGGGCGATCCCAGCACACCAGCGTGACCGGTTCGCTCGACGGCCGGCTCGCACTCGTCACGGGTGGTTCGCGCGGCATTGGTCGTGCGATTACCCTCGATCTCGTCCAGCGCGGTGCGCACGTCGCGTTCTCGTACCTGCGCAATAGCGACGCTGCCGAAGAGACGCTCGCGCAGGTCAAGGCGCTCGGCGGCACGGGCTACGCGATCAAGGGTCGCATCGACGACACCGAGCGTTGCCACGCCCTCGTCGACGAGGCTGCCGCAGCGCTAGGTGGCCTCGACCTGCTGATCTCGAACGCCGCCTCCGGCGTTATCCGCCCCGCGATGGAAGTCACCGAGAAGCATTGGGATTGGACGCTCGACACGAACGCGCGCGCACTGTTGCTGCTAACGCAGCGTGCCGTACCGCTGATGGAGGCGCGTGGCGGCGGCGGCATCGTGGCACTCTCCTCGCTCGGCTCGTTCCGCGTGCTCGAGAACTACACCCTAGTTGGTGTCTCGAAGGCAGCGCTTGAGGCCTGCGTGCGGTATCTCGGTGTGGAGTTGGCACCAAAAGGTATCCGCGTCAACGCGGTCTCTGGTGGCGTCGTCAATACCGACGCGCTTGAGCACTTCCCCAATCGCGACGAGATGCTCGCGATGGGCAACCGCACCCCCGCTGGTCGCATCCTCGAGCCCGCCGACCTGGCGCAAGCTGTCGGATGGCTCGCCGGCCCCGAGTCGTCGATGGTGATTGGTCAGACGCTAATCGTTGACGGGGGCTATTCGCTCCCAGCCTAGGTGGATTTCGTGGTGGGGGCATGACTGGACAAAGGGGTCAGACCCCTTTGTCCAGTTAGGACTGCAGCGGACGCCGCTTGTGCGCACAGACTAAGACTGGACAAAGGGGTCTGACCCCTTTGTCCAGTCATGCCCCCATCACGAAATCCCTAGCCCTTGGGGGTCAGCGGCGAATGCTGAAACATCCCCTTATTCAACGACTCACCACCGTCGATCACGAGTGTCTCGCCCGTGATGTAATTCGCCGCGTCGGACATCAGGAAGCGTGCGGAGTTGACGATGTCGTCGAGCGACGCGAAACGCTTGAGCGGAATCTCGTTGGTCATGGCAGTACGAATTGCTTCCGTCGGAAAGAGATTGGCGGAGGCGGCTTCCGTGTCGGTCGGCCCGGGTGCGATGCAATTGACGCGTAGCCCGAGCGGTGCCCACTCGACAGCGAGCGTCTTCGTCAGGTTCCAGACACCAGCCTTGGCCGCGGCAGAGTGCGCCGTGCCCGGATTCCCCGTCCACGCGTAGGTCGCAATCACATTCAGGATCGAACCCGTCTCGTTCTTGGCGTTGGGAAAGCCGAGTGCAAGAGCACGCGAGCAATAGAAGGTGCCGTTCAGGACGATATCGATGACGGCGCGCCAGCCGTTGGGCGAGAGATCGACCGCGTTGGCGACAAAGTTGCCGGCCGCGTTATTAACGAGCGAGTCGGGAGCACCATAGGCCTCGGTGACACCAGCGAAAAAGGCGTCGATCTGAGCGGGATCGCGGACGTCACAGGTGTACGCGGTCGCCTCTCCACCCACTGCCTTGACCAGGTCGACCGTCTCTTCGAGCGGCTCCCTGCGTCGCCCACAGACGGCGACCTGGGCACCAAGCGAGGCGAAGTCGATCGCCATCGCACGACCCATGCCGCTGCCACCACCCGTGATAGCGATCACGCGCCCGTCGAAACCTTGGCTCATGGTGTCTCCTCTATCTCGTCGTCGCCGGTCAGTGGTACAAGGTACTGCTCCACCACATCGTCGGCGAAGGCTGCCGCGGCACCCATCGCGCCCTCAACAGCCTGCCGGAATTGGTCGGGAGCACCATCGCGCGAGAGGATGCGAATCGCGCCCCACAGTGCCTGGGCGAATGGCTCGAGCGGATCGATACCCTGGCCCGTCAATCGCGCTGAGACCTGACCCGCAGCCTCTTTGAGCAGGTCGAAACGGTCACCGACAAGTCCAGCAGCATTGGCCAGTTGATCGAGGTAGGTCGGGTCCGCCACGCGGATTCCCGTGACGAGTGGCTGCAGTGCCTCAATCGCCTGGTACGTCGCATGGCACGCGAGTTCGGCTTCCTGCTCGCCGAGCTCTCCCGCCATCCGCCAGGCTGCTGCGAGTGCGGGCAACGCCTCCTCCACGGCGAGGGCCGACGCCGACTCTTCGGCGGCCTCGCAGATCGCCGCAATCTCGACGACCTCGCGAATCGCGCGGCGATCCGTCAACGGCTCCCCCGCTGCGTCGATCACCACCCACGCCAGCGCATCGTCGCGTGGTACGGCACACACGAACGAGCCGCCACGGTGCGGCTGATGGACGGGCACAATTGCCTGGGGCACGACCCCAAAACGAGTCTCTACCAGCGTCGCTGCGGTTTCGATAGCGGATTCTTCCACCCCACGAGCCTACCTGCTTATGGCACTTGGGTGCAGAGGCGTCCGCCCCGGGGGAGCATTGCGATAGGATATGGACATGGCACCGACCTCCGAGCAACAGGCACCCGTCACCACCATCTCCGACGCCGTCGTTGAGTGGCGCCGGGAAACGCTCGAGCGAGCCGGTCTCGACAACGAGCGCGCTGAGCGCATTGCTGCGTCCGACGCCGACCTGCACGAAGCGGTCCGGCTACTCGAGCAGGGCTGTGCGCCCGAGTTGCTCGAGCGCATCCTGCTCTAGAGGGCGTCAGCTTCGGGGTTTCGTGATGGGGTCATGACTGGACAAAGGGGTCAGACCCCTATGTCCAGTCTGGGCGCACAAGCGCCCGCGTCCGCTGCAGTCCTAACTGGACAAAGGGGTCTGACCCCTTTGTCCAGTTAGGACTGCATCACGAAAGCTAAGCGGCTGACTCGGACTTGCCGCGCAGCACGACGATTTCGTAGATCAATGCTGCAATCACGCCACCACCAACCGGCCCGACGATATAGACCCACGCGTCAGCCCAATTGCCCGAAACGAGTGCCGGGCCAAGCCAACGCGCAGGATTCATGGCGCCACCCGTAATCGGACCACCCATCAGAATGTCGAAGAAGATCACAAAGCCGATCGGCAGCCCAGCGACCATCTTGAATGCTCCCCGACCATCAACGGCAACAGCCATCACGGTAAAGACCAAGAAGAAGGTCAGAATACCCTCGACGAGCAGGGCCTGCCCCGACGAGTAGGCCGCACCAATCGACGGCGTACCAAGCTGTGTCGCATTCTTCGTCACCTCGTTATAGATAACACTCAACGCGAGCGCCGCCACGGTCGCTCCGACAAGCTGCACAACAACGTAGGCAGCCCAATCGACTGGCTTGATCTTGCGTGTAATCAATAGCGCGGTGGAGACAGCTGGGTTGAAATGCCCACCCGAGATATGACCAAGAGCAGACACCATCACGGCGATCACGAAGCCGTGGGCTGCAGCAATACCAATCAGCGCATAACCACCACCCGTCAACTGCGCTGCAGTCATGATCGATCCCGCGCCAATAAAGATCAGTGCAAACGTGCCCACAAACTCAGCGAGCAATCGTGCAGGTGCGTTCTCCACCACGTGCCTCCTTCCGGACTACGTTCCGGATTCGAATACGCCAAAGGTTTCGCTGCTCGTGGACAAACCCCTGCAGCACGCACGACGCTCGTGTTACGTCGTGATGGCGGGGCTACGCATTTCCACGAAGTCGGGGGCGGGTTGGAGCGCACGGTTGATGCCACGCATGGCGTCATTACCGATCGCGTTCTCGACCGACATCCGCGACGCCCCGGCGTGATCGGCCAGCTAATCGCGGCACGCTTCAGCGCGCTCGCAATCCCCTTGCCGTGCCAGTACGCGCAGTTGAGACAGATCGAGGGTCCGTGCCAATGCCGACCAATTCGAGGCCTGGCGGCTCCGTCTGCATCATCGACCTTGGAAGTTCGGCGCCCGTTTCTCGATGAAGGCACGCAGGCCCTCCTTGGCATCCTCGGTCGAGAAGAGGATCGAGAAGAGGTCGGCCTCAACCATGTAGTTCGTGGCGAGATCGCCGGCGAGCGCGCGATTCGTCGACTCCTTGGCATAGGCAATGGCGACAGGACTCTTGGCACTGATCTCGTGCGCCATCTTGAGCGCCATCGGCATCAACTCTTCGAGCGGAACAACATGCTGCGCAAGGCCGCGCGCCAGCGCCTCGTCGGCTTTGACGCGGCGACCCGTAAAGATCATCTCTTTGGCAAACCCCATCGACGTTGTCCGGGCGAGCCGTTGCGTCGCACCCCAGCCGGGCATGATGCCGAGGTCGACTTCGGGCTGACCGAAGACCGCGTTCTCTGAGCAGAGCCGGATATCGCAGGCGAGCGCCATCTCGCAACCGCCACCGAGCGCATAGCCATTGACAGCCGCAATCGTCGGGGCGCGCATCGTCTCGAACAGGCGGGCGCACTCTTGTCCGAGTTCGGCGTAGTCGCGAGCCTCGAGCGGCGTCTTCGTCGCCATCTCACCGATGTCAGCACCAGCGATAAAAGCTTTTTCGCCAGCGCCAGTCAGGATCAGACAGCCGATCGTGGTGTCGCGCGCAATCGCAGCGAGTTCGGAGCGGAGCTCTTCGAGCAGGGCGGTTGAGAGCGCGTTGAGCGCCTCAGGACGATTGATCGTCAGGATCGCAACACGATCCTCGCGGCGGACTTCGATCGACATAACTTCTGGCTCCTTACCTACACTGCTGCTTGGGCGGAGAGAAAATCAACAATCGCGCTCGTCGGCGATCCGGGTGTGAATACCTCAGAGACGCCCATTCCCCGCAACGCCTCGGCGTCATCGGGTGGGATCGTCCCGCCGACGACGACACAGACATCGTCGATGCCTCGCTCGCGCATCAGCTCCATGATGCGCGGCACCAGTGTCATGTGGGCTCCAGACAACACCGAGATACCGAGTGCGTTCGCATCTTCCTCGAGCACGGTCTCCACGATCTGCTCGGGCGTCTGGTGGAGCCCGGTGTAAATGACTTCCATGCCGGCATCGCGCAGTGCGCGCGCAATCACCTTGGCTCCTCGATCGTGCCCGTCCAGCCCGGGCTTGGCAATCACGACTCGCATGTGGCGTTCCATGGTCGTGCAGTGTAGACGGGTGCGCGTCAAGAGATGCAAGCAGTACCCTGTGTGCATGCTTCGGATCTCGCGCCACGCACGCACCATCCTCGCCCTTGTCGTACTCATGGCCGGCCTGGCTGCCTGTGGTGGCGACAGCGGGACGAAATTCGGCGTTGCTGGCGCGCCGTTCACGTTCTCCTACCCGTCGAATCTGCAAAAGGTGTTTGCGGATACGGGCCGCGAGATGAAGGGTCTCGATCCGACGTACCGCGTGGCGCTCGGCACGGACGAGACGAATGTCGTTGTCGTCGCCACGTACGCGCTCGCCAAGGATGTTTCGAAGATGAAAAAGGCGAACCTCGCAATTGCCGTGGAGCGCGCTGCACGAACTTTGGCTCGCGCGATGAATGCCAAGGCGCCCACGCGCTCGCAGACAACGCTCGGCAAGCTACCGGCTACCCAATTCGAATTCGTCTCAAAAGACCCACCATTGACGACGCGACTACTCTACGCCTTCCGGGGAAAGACGCAGTACTTCGTTCGCTGCCAGTGGGACGAAAAGAGCAAGGAGACGATTCCATCCGCCTGCGAACAGATCCAACAGACGTTCGCGCCGGCCGGCTAACTGCTCGCGCTCGCGAAAGTGCAAAAAAGGACCTGGGTCCTTTTGTGCACTTTCAGTCACTCGCCTCCACCGCGCAGCGCAGCCGCACCAGCCAGACCGACTCCTACAAGCGACTGGCGCCGGGCAGCCACGTCGTCTCGTCTCCCTCAACGTTTGCGGCGCGGGCGAGCACGAACAACAGATCGGACAAACGGTTGAGATACGTGATGACCTCGCGTGTGACGGGCTCCTGCACCGCCAACTCGACGACGTCTCGTTCGGCTCGTCGACAGATCGTCCGCGCCACGTGCAAGTACGCCGACAATGGCGTGCCACCCGGCACGACGAACGATGTCAGCGCTGGCAATTTGTCGTTGACCTCATCAATGCACTGCTCGAGCCACTCGACCTGTCCCGGGCTGACACGCAACCGCGAGCGGTGACGCTGATCATCTTCTGGCGGGGGCGGCACACAAAGATCGGCACCGACGTCAAACAGATCATTCTGAATCCGCTCGAGCCAACCATCCCACGCCGTCGTCGCGGAATGCAGGCGCGCGACACCGAACGCAGCGTTGAGCTCGTCCACGGTGCCATAAGCCGCCACGCGGGCATTGTGCTTGGACACTCGATGGCCATCGCCAAGGCTCGTTTCGCCCAGATCGCCGCCGCGCGTATAGATGCGGTCGAGGCGCACCACGATATCGTCATTTGGGCCGTCACTCATATCCGTCAGATCGCTTTCGTTTCATCTACGGCTGACTCTGCGCTGAAAGTACCTCGAGCACCATCGCATCGCCCTGTCCACCACCCGAGCAGATCGTCGCGACGCCAATGCCACCACCCGCACGCTGAAGTTGATGCACGAGCGTACCAACTAGACGGGCACCACTCGCGCCGACCGGATGGCCGAGTGCGACCGCACCACCGTGGACATTGACACGCTCCGGATCGATCCCAAGCGTCTTGACGGTATTGAGTGCGACTGACGCGAAGGCCTCATTGACCTCGAGCCGGTCGATCTCGGCCACGGTCAGACCCGCCTTAGCGAGTGCGGCATCCACGGCAAGCGCTGGAGCGCAGGCGAGACGGCGCGTCTCGTCCGCCGCCACAGCCGACGAACGCACGATTGCCAGTGGCTTCCAGCCGCGCTGCTGCGCGACCTCCTCGGAGACCGCAATCACCATCGCCGCACCATCGGTGACACCAGGACTGTTGCCAGCGGTATGCGTGCCATCCTCCGTCAACGGTCCCAGCTTGGCAAGCGATTCCAGCGTCGACTCGGCCCGTGGCCCCTGGTCCGTGTCGACGACCCGCTCGGACTTGCGCTCGCGAATCGTGACCGGCGTAATCTCCGCAGCAAAGGTACCGTCGCTCTGCGCCGCGACGGCCCGCTGATGCGAGCGCAACGCCCACGCATCGAGTTCCTCGCGCGTGATCCCGAGCTCGTTCGAAACCTCGTTCGCCTGGTCGTACATCACACGCTGCGTCCATGGATCGCGCAGACCGTCGTGCAGCACAGCGTCGACCAACTGCGTGTCACCAAAGCGAAAGCCCTGCCGCGCACCCAGTGCCATATACGGTGCGCTCGTCATCGATTCCATGCCACCCGCGAGCACCACCTCGGCCTCGTCAAGGCGAATCAGATAATCGGCCAACGCGATCGCGCGCATTCCTGAGGCACAAACCTTGTTGATTGTCTCGGAGCCGCTCGCGACCGGAATCCCCGCTCGCGTCGTGACCTGGCGCGCCATTGCGTGCATTTGCCCGGCCTGCACGACGGTGCCAATCAGCGAGTAGTCCACATCCGCCGGAGCAACGCCACCGCGCTCCAATGCAGCCATCGCAGCAGCAACGCCTAGATCCACAGCCGAGGCGCCAGCAAGGTCGCCGTTGAGACGGCAAAAGGGTGTGCGAACGGCACTGACAAGGACGGTGCGAGCCACGCTAGAAGGCCTCCGACAACGGTGTCACCGCGGGATACGACAACGATCGGAGGCTACCACGCAGCGGTTGACAGATCCCCAATACCCTGACACGCTGCAACGCATGCAGGGATTCCGCAACACAATCTGGTGGTGGTGCACGACCGGGCTGGATCCGGTGCGCTGACGCGCACTACCGATCCGTACTGCCCGGGCTCCCCTTCAAGGGAGCCTTTTTTATGCGCGCGATTCGAGGACAATGAACCCGACCGAACCCAGACCCAAGAGCCCGCCGAAGATCCGGCCCAGCGTGCGCGAGCTGCCGGCCGACCTCTTGACGCCCGTCGGCGCCTATCTGCGGCTGCGCGATCTCGGGCCCGGTTTTCTGCTCGAAAGCGTCGAGGGCGGCCAGCAGGTTGGTCGCTACTCCTTTCTCTCGGCCGGCTGTGAACGACTCGACCTCGACCTGACGGGTGACGATCCGTTTGCGCCGCTCCGTGCCCGACTCGACGTAAGTCGCGACCTTGATCTATCGAATCTGCCGCCGTTTGCTGGCGGTGCCGTCGGGCTGCTGGCCTACGACGCAATTCCTCACTTTGAGCCGACCGTGCCATTGCCAGAGCGCGAGGACGGCGATCTGGTCAAGCCTGCAAGCTTTCTGATCACCCCCGTCGTCGTTGCCTTCGACCACGTCCGCGCGACGATCCAAGTGATCGCCCAGCCAGGCCACGAGGCGCTTGCCGACGAGATCACCGCTCGTCTCTTGGGCCCGCTGCCCGATGGCGTCGAACCCGTGCCGGCGCTCGTCGACGTCGCCGCCTCGGTCGGTGACCTCGACATGGACGAATACATCGAACGCGTCGAGATCGGCAAGCAGCACATCACTGCCGGCGATGTCTTCCAAGTGGTCCTGTCGCAGCGGCATCGCCGACGGACGCCGCGTAGCCCCGTGGCGGTGTACCGCGCTCTGCGCGCCGTCAACCCCTCCCCCTACCTGTTCCTGATCGACCTTGGTGACCTCGCGCTCGTTGGCGCCTCGCCCGAGACCCACGTGGCGCTCTCGCGCGACGGCATCGCCGAGTTGCGCCCGATTGCGGGCACGCGCCCGCGTTCAGCGGATGCCGAAGCGGATGATCGCCTAGCGGACGAGCTGCTGGCGGATCCCAAGGAGCGCGCCGAGCATCAGATGCTGGTCGACCTCGCCCGCAACGATCTCTCGCGTGTCTGCGATCCGGGCACCGTGCGCCCCACACGACTGCTCGAGATCGAACGCTATAGCCACGTGATGCACATCGTCTCGCGCGTCGAGGGCCGCCTCAGCGCCGGACAGGACGGCTTCAGCCTGCTGGCCGCGACCTTCCCTGCCGGCACCGTCTCTGGCGCACCCAAGGTGCGCGCCATGCAGATCATCAGCGCGCTCGAACCGCACCGCCGCGGGGCCTATGCAGGAGCGGTTGGCTATTTCGGTACGGACGGTGCGCTCGATACGTGCATCGCGCTACGCACGATTCAGCTGCGTGATGGCGTGGCGACGCTGCAAGCCGGCGCTGGCATCGTCGCCGACAGTGACCCAGCCGAAGAGCACCGCGAGTGTCTCCGCAAGATGGAGGCGCTGCAGCGCGCAGTCGATCTGGCCGACGCCGGGGGCTATGGTCGATGATCCGCGTCCTGCTGATTGATAACTTCGATTCGTTTACCTACAACCTCGCCCACGGCTTCGCCGAGGCAGGTGCCGATGAGGTGATCGTGCGCCGCAACGATGCAATCACTGTCGCCGAGGCCGAAGCCTTGGCCCCCACCCACCTGGTGATCTCCCCGGGGCCAGGAACGCCCGACCAGACCGGCGTGTCGGCCGACCTGATCGACGCATTTGCGGGACGCATCCCGATCCTGGGTGTCTGCCTTGGACATCAACTACTGGTGCAGATGCATGGCGGCACCGTCGGCGCGGCGAACGAGCTTGTCCATGGCAAAGCCGACGACGTCGTGCGCGTCGCGCCCGACCCGCTGCTCGACATGCTTGACGAACGCTTTCGTGCCGGCCGCTATCACTCGCTCGCGGCCCACGAGCCGATTCCAGACGCACTGACGGTAACGGCCCGCGCTGACGACGGTACCGTGATGGCTGTGCGCCACATTTCGCAACCAACCCACGGGGTCCAGTTCCATCCCGAGAGCGTGCTGACGCCCGAGGGCGACCGCGTGATGGCGGCCTTCCTCGCACTCGCAGGTCCCGCATGAGCGCATCGCCACTGCACACCGCCACCGTGCGTCTGATCGCGGGCGAGAACCTCTCTGCTGACGATGCGCGCGCGGCCCTCAACGTTGTGATGAGCGGCGAAGCGAAGCCAGCACAGACGGCAGGCTTCCTCGTTGCGCTACGTGCCAAGGGCGAATCGCCCGAGGAGATCGCCGGCTGCGCGCTGGCGATGCGCGAGCACGCAATTGCGGTCCGCCCAGTGCGGCGCGATCTCGTTGATACCGCGGGCACGGGCGGCGACCACACCGGGTCGTTCAACATCTCCACGGCCGCAGCGCTCGTGGCGGCGGGTGCCGGTGCGGGCGTTGCCAAGCACGGCAATCGCTCGATCTCGTCGAAGTCTGGTAGCGCCGATGTACTGGAAGCCCTCGGTGTGCCGGTCGAGATCCCCCACGCGGCCGTCGCCGCCATGATTGACGATCACGGGTTTGGCTTTCTCTACGCGCCCGCCCACCATCCAGCGATGCGCCATGCCGGTCCGGTCCGTCGCGAACTTGCGATCCCCACAATCATGAATCTGCTTGGACCGCTTGCGAACCCCGTGCAGACGCCGTTTCAGATCATCGGCGTCGCGCGACCCGAACTCGTACCAACGATGGCCGAGGTGATGCAGATCCTTGGCATCGAACACGCGCTGATTGTCCACGGCGAAGGTGGCTTCGACGAGATCACACCGTGCGGCACGACGACGATTGCCGAGGTCACGCAGGCCGCGATCGAGACGTGGACGTTCGACCCACTCGAGGTCGGCATTGCACGTGCCCCCGCCGCCGCGCTGGCTGGCGCCGACCCAATCGAGAATGCAGCGATCATTACGCGCATCTTCGATGCCGAGCGAGGTGCGCCACGCGATGCCGTCGTCCTCAATGCCGCGGCGGCACTGATGGTCTGTGGGCGTGCAGAGGACATGGCGGCCGGGGTTGCCCAGGCTGTAACAGCAATCGATAGTGGTCAGGCAAAAGCAGTGCTCGGCGCGGTAGCCGCGGCGGCACACTCCGCACAAGGAGCGGCGTAATGGGTTATCTCCAAGAGATCGGCGTATGGACACAACAAGAAGTCGCGCGACGGCGCGAGACGCGTCCGTTTGCGGGCGCGCTGTATCAAGCGGGGTGCGTGCAAGTGATCGCAGAGATCAAGCGCGCATCGCCCAGCGAGGGTCCGATCGCGCCGTCGGCAGACTCGGCGGACGTAGCACGACTGTACGAGGCGAATGGTGCGGCGGCGATCTCGGTCCTGACGAGTGCGCGCGACTTTGCTGGATCGCTGCTCGATCTCGCACGCGTCCGCGCCGTGACCAATCTGCCGTTGCTCTGCAAGGACTTCTTCGTCGACCCGTATCAAGTGATGGAGGCGCGCGCGCACGGTGCCGATGCGATCCTCGTGCTCCTCGCGCTCGTCGACGATAGCCTCGCCGAGGACCTCATCCAGGCCGCGGAAGACCACCAGATGGACGTGCTCTGTGAGGTACACAACGAAGCCGAGTTGGCGCGCGCACTCGCGCTTGGTTGCCCACTGATTGGCGTCAACGCGCGCGATCTAACGACCCTCAAGGTCGATCCACTACTCCAGCGCAAACTGCTGGCATCGGTTCCGACCGGGTTCGTGTCGGTCGCCGAATCGGGCGTCTCGTCGCGCGCAGACCTCGACGCGGCCGGCAAGGCCGGCGCCTCGGCCGCACTCGTCGGCACGGCCCTGATGCGCAACCCCGAGCTCCTCATCGAACTGACCCGCCCATGACCCTGATCAAGATCTGTGGCATGACCCGAGCCGACGATATCGACCAGGCGGTTGCGGCCGGCGCCGACATGATCGGCTTCATTCTCGTGCCATGGTCGCCGCGTGCCGTTGACTGTGCCACGGCCCGCGAGTTGCGCGAGCGAGTGCCCGCAACGGTCGAGGCGATCGGTGTACTCGTCGACGCAACGGCAGAGCAGGCTGCGCTTGTGCTCGACGAGACTAGGCTGGATCGCCTGCAGGTCTATGGTGCTCACGCAGAAGCGACACAGACGCTGCTGGGCGATCGTGCGATTGTCGCGTACCGTCTGCCCTCGGACACGGTTGGCACGGCCAACCCACTCCTGCTCGACCGCGCCTTTCATGACGAGCCGACAGAGACCGAATTGGCAGAGCACTGGGCTTCCGTACGGACGCTGAGCACGGCTGGCCGGCAGGTCGTGCTGGCCTCCGTACTGACACCCGAGAGCGTGATAGCGGCGATTGACGCTGCACAACCATGGGCGGTGGATGTGGCGCGCGGCGTCGAGCAGAGCCCCGGTATCAAAGACCACGGTCGTGTCTCGGCGTTTATCGCTGCGGTACGCGAAGGGATCGCTGCATGAGTGAGATTCGCACCCACGCCACGGCGGACGACGCCTACCCACCGGACGAGCTCGGACGTTTCGGCGAGTTCGGTGGCCGTTTCGTACCCGAGACGGTGATGGCCGCGCTCGACGAACTCGAGGCGGCGATGGATGCAGCCTTTACCGACCCCGCATTCCATGCCGAGCAGGCATTGCTGCGCCGCGACTTTGTTGGGCGCCCAACACCGCTCTATCTCGCCGAGCGACTGACCGAGGACATCGGCGGCGCCCGCATCTGGCTCAAACGCGAGGACCTCGCCCATACCGGCGCCCACAAAATCAATAATGCGCTCGGCCAAGCCCTGATCGCCAAGCGCCTTGGCAAGCAGCGCATCGTCGCCGAGACCGGCGCGGGCCAGCACGGTGTCGCGACTGCAACCGTCTGCGCGCGCTTCGGACTCCAAGCCGTCGTCTACATGGGCGAGGAAGACATGCGGCGACAGCGTCCAAACGTCGTGCGGATGCGGTTCCTTGGTGCCGAAGTGATCCCCGTCACGAATGGTGCGGGCACGCTCAAGGACGCCCTCAACGACGCCATCCGCGACTGGATCGCCAACGTCGAGACGACCCATTACATGATCGGCACAGCCGCTGGACCCCACCCCTACCCGTACCTCGTGCGACGCCTCCAAGCCGTGATCGGCGAAGAGGCGCGGGCGCAACTGCTCGAGCGCACCAGCCGCCTGCCCGATGCCGTCGTGGCCTGCGTCGGTGGCGGCTCGAATGCGATTGGCATCTTCCATCCGTTCCGCGACGATCCCGTGCGTCTCGTCGGCGTCGAAGCAGGTGGCGATGGTGCCGCACTGCACGCGCGCACGCTCAGCGGTGGACGCGTCTCAATCCTGCACGGATCGCGCTCGTTCGTGCTCTGCGATGACGACGGCCAGGTCCTCGAAACGCACTCGATCAGCGCGGGTCTCGACTACCCCGGTGTCGGTCCCGAGCACGCCGCATTGATGCAATCGGGGCGCGCCGAATACGTTGGTGTCTCTGACGAGGAGGCGCTGACAGCCTTCGATCGGCTGTGCCGGATGGAAGGGATCATCCCCGCACTCGAGTCGAGCCACGCGCTCGTAATCGCCGAGCGCATCGCCAAGGAACTCGGTCCCAACGGCAACGTGCTGGTTGGGCTGTCGGGTCGCGGCGACAAGGATGTCGACCAGATCGCCGATCGTCGGAACCAGGCATGAAGCTGATCGTGCCCGCACTCGCCGTCTATCTGATGGCAAATGAGGATGCCCCCGCCCTGGCAGAGGCCGCCGTGCGTGGTGGTGCAACCGTGATCGAATTGGGCATCCCCTACTCCGACCCGCTCGCTGACGGCACCACAATTCAACGGGCCGCTCAGGCCGCGCTCGACCTTGGCATCACGCCACACCGCGCGCTCGAACTACTGGCAGAGATCAACCGACGCGTTGACGTCCCGCTCGTGCCAATGACGTACGGTGCGATCATCGAGGGCTATGGCGAAGAGGCCTTCTGTCGCGACGCTGCAGCAGCCGGCGCCGAGGCGCTGATTGTGGCCGACATCCCACCAGAAGAATCGGAGCGTCTACGCGCGGCTGCCGAGGCTGTCGGCGTCGACCTGATCCACCTCGTTGCCCCCACCTCGCGTCCCGAGCGCATCCAGGCCGCAGCGGCCGCGAGTCGCGGCTTCGTCTATCTCGTCGCCGCGGTTGGTGTCACCGGCGCGCGCGAAAACCTCGATAGTCGAGTCGCCGAGTTGCTGACGCTGACACGCGCGGCCGCCGGTGAGACGCCAATCCTGGGGGGTTTCGGCGTTTCGACCCGTGCACACGTCGCAGGGCTGATCGCTGCCGGCGCCGATGGCGCGATCGTCGGCTCGGCCGCAATTGACGCCATTGAACGCGGTGGGCCCGAGGCACTCGAGGCGCTCGTGCGCGAACTCGCGGCGGGCCTCTCTGCTTCTTCGCACGACTAATTCTCGCTACGGTGCTCGCAATGCGTTCTTGCGTATCGATGTGGTACCGAGTTCTGCTGCTTACCTTGATCGCCGTGGCGGTGTGCTTTCCCGCAGCGGCAGCTGCACATGTGGTCTTGGTCACCACGAGCCCAAGCGACGGCGCAATCACCCCGCAAGCACCAACGGAGGTTCGTCTCACCTTCGACGGGCCCGTCAACCAGATTGGGGCGAGCATCCAGCTGATCGCTCCCAACGGAACACATTTCGAGCTTGGCGCGCCCCAGCGGCGGGGGCAGGTTCTAATACAAGCAGTCAAGCCCAACCTACCAACGGGTAGCACAATCGCCATGTGGAAAATCATCTCGGATGATGGGCATGTCCTCACCGGCAGGTTTACGTTCTCCGTTGCTTCACCGTCACCACCCGCAGCGACGACCGAGACAACGCGCCCGACTGATTCGCCGTCGCCACCCGCAGCGACGACCGAGACAACGCACCCGGCTGGTTCACAAGCCATCACGGCGACCCTACGCGCATTGCGGTTCGTGGCAATGATCATCGTGATTGGACTCGTCGCGCTGCTCCTCTTCGTTTGGGAGCCCTTGCGTCGACGTGACGTAACCGACAGCAGGGTCGTCACCGCGCCAGCCGATGCGCGATTTCGCGCCACCACTGGATGGCTGGGGCTCGGTGCATCCCTGACGCTCGTGCTGATCTGCCTGGCATATCTCCCGATCGAAGCGTGGTCCAACGGGATTACCGTTTCGGAGCTACTGCAACTACGCCAAGGACGTATTGACCTTGCTGCGCTATTACTGGCAGCAAGTGCCGTGCCCTGCCTCTGGGTCGCGACCAAGGGAGCGACGAGGGCCGCAACGATTGCTGCCGCTGGCATTGCTCTCCTCCTCGCTGCGACGCCAGGGCTTGCCGGGCATGCCAGCGCACAGTCACCGGTCTGGCGGTCGGTCGCAATCGACTGGGTGCACGTAATTGCCGCCGGCACCTGGGGCGGTGGACTGATTGTGCTTGCCGTGGTCGTGCCGCAAATGCTGCGCACGATGACGGTCGACGAGCACGCACCACTGGTCCGCAGCATCGCGCACCGCTTCACACGCCTCGCTTTAGGCGGACTGATTGTCCTAGTGGTCACGGGCATTCTCGGCGCAGTCCTATTCGCCGGCTCGATCTCAGCAATTGCAGACACGCCGTGGGGACGCCTTGTGATCGCGAAGGTCATCGTCGTCGCGATCGTGGTCGTGGCCGCGATCTATGCGCGAAGGATGAGCGACAACTTCGCTCGCATCGTCAAGTTCGAGGCCCTCCTGATCCTGATTGCAATCGCGCTGACAGGTGTTTTGACAGGCCTCGCGCCGCAGGCTTCCACCGCCAGCCCAACAGCCGGAGGTCTCCACATTGAGCAGACGATCGATGCGAGGACTGCGCAACTCGATGTGTTCCCGGGTCGATCCGGGCAACAAAATGAGATCGAGCTGATCGTGACGAATGCTGTGGGACAGCCCGCAATTGATGTCGCTCTGGCATTCATCACGCTCCGATCAACTGACGGCAGCCAACAACTGCCTGTCACTGTCACATCAGTCGGGGCTTCGCATTGGATCGGAACTGTCACGATTCCCACACCCGGTTCGTGGCGTGTGACAGCGCGACTTCGCATTGGCGAGTTCCGAGAGGCGACGGTCACGGGAACGGTGACGATAATTCCTAAGTGACATTCGCGAAATCTAGTCGCTACGATGACCACGTGCGAATAGGCCTGATATGGAATTGACGCTTTGGCAGGAGTTGTTCTGGGGCTGGCTGGTGATCACCATCGCGCCGAAGTTGCTTGTGATCCCGGTTTGGCGTTGGCTGCATCAAGCCATCAAAGATACGGAGCGGCAGGATCAGATCGACGCGGCCTGGCTGGCAAGCCTTGAGCAACCCAATTCTGGCCTCGATGGTGGCAGCGACCGCCACCCGCGTAGTAAGCGCCCGTGGTCGTCTGGCCCTCGCCGCGGACCAGGCGGAGGCGGAGGCATTGTGGCTCGCGTTGCACCGCGCCCACCCCATCGGACCGAAACGCGCGAGCGCCGCGTACCGCCGACTGTTCCTTCGCGGTGACGCTTCCGGCGCTGCTGGCCGAGTTGGCTGCCAGTCGAACCCCGCCGACACTGATCAACCCCTATCGCGAGCGATTCGACGCGTTCGATGTTCCGAACGCGCCGCAGATTCGGCTTGCCAACTTGGCTGCCTATCTGGCAGCGCGACCGCGACCGCGAGCCGTCCTTGCGGGCGAGGCGATTGGCTGGCGGGGTGGTCGCTTTAGTGGGATTGCGTTCACGAGCGAACGGCAACTCGCTGTCTGGGGCCCGCCGTATGCGTGCTCGTCGCTACGGCCGGGTGGTTGGGCCGAGAGTTCGGCGACGATTATCCATGGCGTGCTCGACGAGATCGATGCCGAGCAGCAGGTCGTGCTCTGGAATAGCGTGCCGTTCCATCCCCACCCGCGCGACCGCCCACTTGCCAATCGTGCTCCGAAGGCGGCCGAGGTCGCGCTAGGACGCCCGTACCTGGAGCGACTCCTCGACCTGCTCCAGCCGCAACAGGTGATCGCCGTCGGCCGAGTGGCCGAAACCGCTCTCGGTGCTCTCGCGACCGGCTGCGTACGGCATCCGTCGCGGGGCGGCGCGACCCAGTGCCGTGCGGGCCTGCGCGGGCTCCTCGGTGACTAGCTCGATTTCGTGATGGGGGGCGGACGCCACGTGGTGCGGGGATGGGCGGACGCCACAACCGCGGGGTTGTGATGTCCGCCCCCTAAAACCGTCTGTCGAGCGTGGTTGAGTATGGGGGGCGGACATCACAACCCCGCGGTTGTGGCGTCCGCCCATCCCCGCACCACGTGGCGTCCGCCCCCCATCACGAAATCGAGCTAGTCGCCGAAACGGCAGGTCCTTTTGTGCAATTTCGCCTCAACCCGCAAGGCCGCGCGCACACCAATCACTCCACGAACCGGGATAGAGCACAGCATCGTCGCGTCCCTGATCGACGAGACGAAGAATCAACGCGCAAGCTGTGACACCCGACCCGCAGTACGCAATCGGCGCATCAACCGCCGCCAACAGATCCGGCGTAATAGCATCCGGAGCATTAAACGGCGCGTTACGCGCCCCCGCGATATGGCCCGCAACAGGATCGACCGGCTCGACCATGCCGGCGTAGCGCTCAGGCGCCCGCGCATCCAAAATGGTCCGACCCGCAACAAGCGCTTCCTGCACACCCACCGCATCGACTACATCGTCTGATCGCTCAACACCGAGCACCAAGTCGCCGAGGTGCGCGGCAACAGCACCCACCTCGAGCGGCTCGTCCCATGCTGCAATGCCACCCATCAAAACACTGCTCTCAACACCGTGATGCCGCAAAAGCCACCAGGCGCGCGCCGCCCCACCCGTACCGTCGTCATACACAACAATCGGCAAGTCGCAACACAATCCCGCACGCTGTACCGCATGCGCAAACGCAGCACGTTCCGGCAAAGGGTGCCGTCCGCCGACACGATCTTCACGCCTGACACCACTGAGATCGTCATCGAGATCGAAGTAGAGCGCTCCCGGCACGTGTCCCTCCCGATACAACTCGCGTCCGGCGCCATGCTGCCCGAGTCGAAAACGACAATCCACAACCTGTACATCGCCCGCGCCAACGAGCACGCGGAGCGACTCGACCGTCACAAAGGGCGTCATCAGGCGCTCCCCGGTTGGCTCAGGCGTGATTGGATAATCAGACCACGCGCATGATCGACGTCAATTTGTATCGTCGAATGTTCAATTTGGAATTGGTCGCGGATAATGCGCTCAATCTGATGGAGCATCGCGTGTTGATCAACACCCGGTTCGACAACCACATGGACAGACAGTGCGGGAAAACCATCCGTAATCTCCCAGACATGAAGATCGTGCACATTGCAGACTTCTGGTAATCGCAGCAGCGTGCGCCCAATCTCGTCCGGATCAATACCCACCGGCGCCTCCTCCAGCAGCACACGTACCGCGCGGCGTACTACGCGGAAAGAAGCCCCAACGATCAGGGCAGCAACGATCAGACTCGCAATCGCGTCGGCCTGAACCCACCCCGTCAGGACGATCACCACACCCGCGGTCATTGCGGCAACGGACGAAAGCACATCGGCCGCGAAATGCAGCATCGTCGCGTGCGCATTCAGGTTCGACCTTGCCCCTGCACGTAACAACAACACCACCGGCACAAGATTGAGCACGACGGCGATTGCGCTGATCACTGCGACGCCAGCTCCCTGCACGGGCTGGGGATCGAGCAGACGACCGATGCCCTCCCATCCAATCCACACGCTCAACGCAATCAATAGCAGCGCGTTGACAGTGGCGGCCAGCACTTCAGCGCGCTTCCAGCCAAACGTTCGCATGCCACGAGCAGGTAGACCTGCGAGCCATGCGGCACCCACCGCCAGACCGACCGCGCCCGCGTCCGAGAGGTTATGAATGGCATCGGCGATCAATGCCAGCGAATCGAAAGCGATGGCAGAAACGATCTGAATCGCGCCAAGCAAGAGCGTCAGACCGAGCGAAATCCAGAGCGCCCGCCCCATGCTCGGCGCGTGCGAATGCGCGGCATGTTCGTGTCCGTGATGGTACGCCACGCCGTCAATCGTATCGTCTCCATGCGATTTACCCACTTCCACTTATGCTGTCAATATCGAACTCATTCGAAGGGGAAAACGGTGACGAATAGCTCGACAGCAGTAACACTCATTCCAGGGGATGGCGTTGGTCCAGAGGTCGTAGAATCGGCGCGTCGTATCGTCGACGCATCCGGCGTCAAGATCACGTGGGAACTACACGAAGCGGGAGCGGAGGTGTTTAAGAAAGGCCTCGCCACCGGCGTGCCCGAAGACACAATCACCTCGATCGAACAGACGCGCGTCGTCCTCAAAGGACCACTGGCGACCCCGGTTGGATTTGGCGAGAAGAGTGCCAATGTCACGCTGCGCAAACTCTTCGAAACCTACGCCAACGTGCGCCCAGTTCGCGAAATGCCAGGTGTCCCAACACCGTACTCCGGTCGCGGCATCGACCTCGTGATCGTACGCGAGAACGTCGAGGACTTGTACGCCGGCATCGAGCACATGGAGACGCCTGACGTCGCGCAAACACTAAAGCTGATTTCGCGTAAGGGCTGCGAGAAGATTGTGCGACTCGCCTATGCACTCGCTGAGGCCGAGAATCGCACTAATGTCGCCTGCGCCACCAAGGCGAACATCATGAAGTTCTCTGAGGGCATGCTCAAGCGCACCTTCGAAGAGATCGCGCTAGAGCATCCTGAGATTGACTCGTGGCACGTGATCGTCGACAACTGCGCCCACCAACTCGTCAAGCGCCCCGAGCAGTTCGAGATGATCATCACCACGAACATGAATGGCGACATCCTGTCGGATCTCACATCGGCACTCGTCGGCGGGCTTGGTTTCGCACCATCCGCAAACCTCGGCACCGACGTCGCGATCTTCGAGGCCGTGCACGGCTCGGCACCGAAGTACGCCGGCAAGGACACGATCAACCCGAGCGCGATGATTCTCTCTGCGGTCCTGATGCTGCGCCACATCGGCGAGCTCGAGGCTGCCTCGAGCATCGAGAATTCCGTAATGGCCACGCTCGCATCTGGTATTCGCACCCGCGATGTGATCGGCGACGAGGGTAGCGTCGGCACGCGCGCCTTCACCGATGCCGTGATCAATAACCTCGGCCATTCGGTCTCTGCCTGGGCTGCTCGCCCCGTCAAAAAAATCAAGATGCCGGTACCAAACAAGGCCGCCTCGCTGGTGCACCCCGACGTCGTCGAACTGATTGGCGTTGACGTTTTTATCCAAACCGAGGAATCGCCTGAGGTCGTTGGCGCTGCTGCAACGGCAGTGGCGGACGGCTCCGCTTTCGAGTTGAAAATGGTGGAATGCCGCGGCACCCAGGTTTGGCCACCCATCCGCGCCCAACTCGACCCGACCGATGTCATGCGTGCGCGCTTCATCACACGTGACAGCGTCGTCACCGACGCGGACGTGCTCGACCTGCTGGCACGCGTCGATCAGCGCTTCCCGTGGGTCCATGTCGAGAAATTGCGGATGTTCGACGGCGAACCATCGTTCTCGCGCGCCCAAGGCGAGAGCTAAGCAACCGCAACCTTGGTGGCCAGTGCTCACTGCACTATCGTGTCTGCAAGAGTAATTGTTACTTCTATAGACGGGACGATGAGATGATCTTCGAACAGGTGATCAATCGCGACCTTGGCTGCGCCTGCTACGTCGTTGGTTGTCAACAGGTCAACGAGGCCGTCGTGATCGATCCTCCGCTCGATATTCGACCCGTCGAACAGGCTCTCGCACGCCACAATGCTCGCCTCGTTGGAGTGATCGAGACACACACGCATGCGGATCACGTCTCGGGCCACGGCATCCTTGCGCTCGAGTATGGCGTGCCAATCTGGGTCTCCGCGATTGCCGAGGTCGACTTTGAGCATCAGGCGCTGGCCGACGGCACACGCATCCATGTCGGTAACATCGAGCTCGTCGCCGTCCACACACCAGGACACCGTCCCGAGCACACGGCACTCCAGATCATCGACCACACCCGCTCGGAGGAGCCGTGGCTCGCCCTCACTGGTGACAGCCTGTTCGTCGGCGACGTCGCCCGCCCCGACCTTGCGATTGCGGGCGAAGCAGGTGCAGCCGTGCTCTACCACTCGCTCCAAGAGCGCGTGCTGAGCATGCCAGATGGTGTCGAGATTTTTCCAGGCCACGTCGCTGGCTCGCTCTGCGGCAAAGGCATGAGTGCGAAACCATCAACAACGCTTGGCTTCGAACGAAACTACAACGAGATGCTGCAACCAATGGGCGAGACCGCCTTCGTCGTCGCAGCCAACGCCGGGCTCGCGCCGAAGCCACCGAATCTCGCACGCATCGTCGCCTACAACTCTGGCCCGTTCGTTCCCCGCCCGACACAACCCAAGCAACTCGACGCACTCCCCAGCGACGCACCACTGCTCGACGTACGCGCATCGACCGATGCCATGCATGGGCTTGTCGTGGGCGCCTACAACGTATCCGTCGGTCAGTCTGGCTTCGGCACGCGTGCCGGTTTTCTGCTCGACCCGGATGCGCCAGTCGTGCTGATCGCTGACGACGAGGAACAGGCGCTCCGCGCTGCCCGCCAGCTGCAGGCAATCGGCCACCTCCAGCAGCGAGGTTGGATCACTGCCAGCGATGCGCGTGGCGCGCTCGTACTCGCACCATTGACAGTCGAAGAGTTCCTCGCCGAATGCGACGACGTACAGATCGTCGATGTCCGTGCCGATGACGAGCTTCCAGCCCCGTTGGCTGGCGCTGTGCAGATTCCGCTCAACGAGCTACACCTCGCAACGCTCGACGCACTTGACCCCACGCGTCGCACGGCAGTGATCTGCCAGACCAGTCAGCGTGCCGGTACCGGTGCATCCGTACTCGCCTCACGCGGCTTTACCGACGTGCATCCGGTACTCGGCGGTGGCATGGGTTCGCCACTGCTCGCCAACGTCAGTTAAGCGACATCCGCTCGGCGGGATAACCGCTCTCGCGGATCCGCTTCAGCACGTGCTCACCATGCGCATGGTCTTTTGTCTCGACGGTGATATCCACCGCCGTGTCGCGGACACCAAGATCCGTGCCATCACGATGATGGAACATGTCAACGATGTTGACCCGCTCCGCCGTCAATACATCGAGGAACTCGCGCAACGAACCTGGACGATCCACCATCCGGGTCGTAAACCGCAGATAGCGCCCAGCCGACGTCAAGCCGTGCCGCATGATGCCCTGCAACAACAATAAGTCGATGTTGCCACCCGACAAGACGACCACAACGCGCTGCCCCGTCAGGTCCCCTAACGCGCCATCCATTAGTGCGGCAACGCCAGCCGCGCCCGAACCCTCCACGACGAGTTTTTGCCGCTCCACAAGCAGCGTCATGGCTGCCGCGATTTGCTCGTCATCCACCGCAATCACCCGCTCGACATGCGCCTGCACCAGCGGGAATGTAATCTCGCCGGGTCGCTTCACCGCAATCCCGTCAGCGATTGTGCCGGCCGAGGTGACAGACTGGATCGCGCCTTCAGCGAGAGACGCTAGAAATGGCGCACACGCTGCTGCCTGCACCCCCACGATGCGTGTCTCTGGGCGTACTGCGTGGATCGCGACCGCGGCTCCAGAGATCAATCCGCCACCACCACACGGCACAACGACAAGATCCGGGTCGGGTAGCCGCTCCATAATCTCTAGCCCCAGAGTGCCCTGACCCGCGATCACATCCTCGTCATCAAACGGCGGCACAAAAACCGCTCCCTCAGCAACGCATAGCTCACGTGCGTGCGCCAAAGCTTCATCAAAGGCGACTCCAACCAACTCGATCCTCGCCCCATAGCCGCGCGTGGCCTCGACCTTCGTCAGCGATGCATCAATCGGCATGCAGATCGTGGCCGGCACACCCAAGGCCTGTGCGGCGAGTGCGACGCCCTGTGCATGATTGCCCGCACTCGCAGCGACGACACCGCGCGCGCGCTCGTCGGGGGTCAGCAACTGGACTCGATTGGATGCTCCCCGAAGTTTGAAGGAGCCGGTGCGTTGCAGGTTCTCGGCCTTCAACCAGACATCCGCGCCTGTCAGATCCGACAAGAAACGCGAATGGAGCAGTGGTGTCTCGAGTGCGATGCCCTCAATGCGCTCTGCTGCCTGACGAATGCGGTCCAGATCGATCATGCAGTATCCCCGCCACTTCGTGTCTCCAGTATTGCGGCCAAGCTGAGTGGATCGAGCGTACCCGCATGCAACTGCTCCAGCGCTGCCTGCACAACAGGGTCTGCATCGATGGCGCGCTGTGCGCGGGCACCCGCTCGCGTCGCAGCGGCCGCCACCGCCTCGCGCTCGAGCCCGGCACGACGACGCACCTGTACACCCACATCTCCAAGCGCAGCACGACACGCCTGGACTGCATCCCACAATTCGGCAACACCAGCTCCTGCAGGCGCGGTCACCTCGACCAGGCGTGGTGCATGCTCTGGATCGATACTGAGCGCGAGCCGCAACTCGCTCCGGAACATATCAACACCCGGTAGATCGCACTTCGTCAGTGCAATCACGTCTGGAATCTCCATCAGACCGGCCTTGATCGCCTGCACGCTGTCCCCACTACCGGGCTGGAGCGCGAGCACAACAACATCCGCCAAGTCGGCAATCCGAATATCAGATTGCCCAGCTCCAACGGTCTCGATCAATACAACATCGAAGCCCGCGGCACTCAGCACAGCAGCAGCGAGCGATGTCGCCTCCGCAACGCCACCCAGCCGGCCGCGGCTTCCCATCGAGCGAAAAAACACGCCACCATCCGTGTCGTGTTCGACGAGTCGTACGCGATCGCCAAGTACGGCACCATGAGTAAATGGACTTGAGGGATCGACTGCCACCACGCCGACGGTCTGCTTGCGTCGCCGCAACTCGCTGACGAGTGCGCCAACCAGCGTCGACTTGCCGACGCCAGGTGGACCGGTTATGCCAATCACCGCTGCATCCCCAACCTGCGGCCAAATCGCATGGACCAAGGCCAGCGCAGATGCGTGTTCGTCTTCGATCCAAGAGATTGCACGCGCGATCGCTCGCCGATCACCCGCCACAACGAGCGCAGCAAGCGCCTCGGGTGTGTGGGGCAACGCGATCATAGGGGTACGGTAGCGATGCAACCCGCAACGGCGCGCGACTGTCCCGCAGTACTGTTTGGCAACGTGACGATGGACATTCCAATCTTTCCACTCGAACTGGTCCTGGTTCCATCCGAACCACTACCGCTGCATATCTTTGAACAGCGGTATCAAGAGATGGTGACGCGCTGTGTCGAGCACGACGAGCCGTTCGTGATTGTGTTCTCCGACGAGGATGGCATCCGCGATATCGGTTGCACGGCGCAGATCACTGAGGTGCTCGAGACGTTTCCTGATGGGCGCACAAACATCGCCACGCTTGGACAGCAGGTGGTGCGCATCTCCGACATCCACGACGAGCACTCCTATCGATCGGCGACCGCCGAAGTACTAGTTGACGAGCCTGCGGAGGCCGAGCCTGCGCTGCAAGAGGCAGCAATCGCCGCCTACCACACGCTCGCTGCAGAACTACCAGGAGCGGCACCCGACACCCCCGATCCCGGACCGGGACTCTCCTACAGCATTCTCGCTCGCGTGGATCTGAGCGACGACGTCAAGCAGTCCCTGCTTGAGGATCGCGACGAGCAGCACCGTCTCGAGACCGTGCTCGGATTGCTCAACGAGATTTACCGTGGTCTCGTCCTGACACGCGAGACGCAGGCTCGCGCGCGCCGCAATGGGCGGGTGCGTACACCAGAAGAACTCGCAAAAGAGCTTGGCCTCGACGACTAGTTGCTCGACCGAGCACCGCCGACTGCACAAAAGGACCCGGGTCCTTTTGTGCACACACGAGCGGAGCGCTACTTCAAGAAATCGGGCACGTCGATGGCGTCACCACCGGTCGTGACTGGCACGTTGAACTCGGGGATCATCGCTGCGCCACCGCGCATCGACGCCTCCAGAGGACGCGCACCCACTGGACGATCAAAGCCGGTGGCAATCACCGTCACCCAGATCTGGTCGCCAAGATTCTCGTCAATCGTTGCGCCGAAGATCACATTGCACGACTCATCCGCGGCCTCACGCACGATCTCGGCAATCTCCATCGCATCATGCAGCGACATATCTGGCCCGCCCGAAACACTCAGCAGAATGCCCGTAGCGCCACGAATCTCGTGTCCAACCAACGGCGACTCGACCGCACGTGTGGCGGCCTCACGCGCTCGATTGGAGCCGCTGGCCATGCCGATACCCATCAACGCGGTACCCGCATCGCGCATCACGGTGCGCACATCGGCAAAGTCGAGATTGATCAGGCCCGGTGTCGTAATCAGATCGCAGACGCCCTGCACACCCTGGCGCAGCACATCGTCAGCGACCTGGAACGCGTCGACCATCGAGACGCCACGATCGAGCACCTGTAAGAGGCGATCATTCGGAATCGCAATCAGCGTGTCGACATTCGCCTGCAGCATCTCGATGCCCGCATCAGCTTGGGCACGACGCTGAGCCCCCTCGAAGCGGAAGGGCGTCGTCACGATACCGATCGTCAGCGCGCCCATCTCGCGCGCAATGCGTGCAACAACCGGCGCAGCACCCGTACCGGTACCACCACCCTCACCCGCGGCGATAAAGACCAAGTCGGAGCCGCGAAGCGCCTCACGAATTGCCTCTTCGGACTCTTCAGCAGCCTCGCGCCCAACCTCCGGACGGGCACCCGAGCCAAGACCCTTAGTGAGACCCTCGCCAATATGGATGCGTGTCGGCGCCTCCGATGCACTCAACTGCTGGGCATCCGTGTTGACAGCGATGAACTCCACGTCACGAATGCCTGCCTCGATCATGCGATCGATCGCATTGACGCCAGCACCGCCAACACCAATCACGCGAATCAGGGCGAGATAGGCATTGCCAGAGACGTCTCGTGCGAGTGGCGACGGCTTGACCTCGCCGCGCGCGAAGACCGCTGCAGGGCGCATCATCGGCGTCTCCTCAGCAGGTTCATCGATCGGATCCGGGACCGGCTGAATGTGTGACGTCGCGACAGTTGGGGGCGGCACAGCCACGATCAGCTGCGTTGCCTCCATCGTCTCCTCGACCACCGGCTCCTTGGCAGCCTCAACGTCCTTAGCGGCACCCGTCGAGCGGAACAAATCCGCGAGCGGACCATCATGCATACTTGCGCGCTTATTTGTCACGACTGAGCACCTCCTCCGCGAGGGAGCGGTACGACATTGCTCCAGGACCGTCTGGTTGATAGGAAAGCAGAGAGCCTCCCCGGACTGGGGCCTCGGCGAACTTGACTGTCTTGCGAATACGTGTCTCGAAGACGAGATCTCCAAAATTTTCTGTCAGCAACTGCAACGCCTCGCGGGCATGCACCGTGCGCTTATCAACCATCGTCGGCAAGATGCCTTCGATCTTGACGCGACGATTGAGATTCTCGCGAATCATCTGGAGCGTCGACTCGAGCTGCACGAGACCACGCAACGAGAGATACTCGCACTGCACCGGCACGATCACGCCATCGCTCGCCGTGAAGGCATTGATCGTCAGCAACCCCAGCGATGGTGGCGTATCGATCAGGATGTAGTCGTACTGCTTCTTGATCGGCGCAAACGCCTTCTCCAAGGCGCGCTCGCGACCAATCGTCGCAGCCAATGCGAGTTCGGCGCCGGCGAGATCGATCGAGGAAACCGCAACATCAACCTCCTGCGCGTGAATCACATCAGTAATGGGCACACGATGCACGAGCACATCAAACATCGACTGCTCGACGCGTTCCGGATCGATTCCAAAGCTCATCGTCAAGTTCGATTGTGGGTCGAGATCGACCACCAACACGCGCTTGCCCTTTTCTTGCAGAGCAGCAGCGAGATTGACCGTCGAGGTGGTCTTCGCAACGCCACCCTTCTGATTCGCCATCGAAATAATGTGGGCGCCACGCGACGTACTCGTCGCAACGCGTAGGCGTCGTGGCGACGCGTTAAGCGTAATCGCCGGAGCGGCAGCAGTCGGAGTCATGGGTGGGCTATTCGCACTGCACGCCAAAACTCCTTCCTCAATTGTTTCGCCTCGGATTGTGCTGGGCACGTGGCATGCGATGCTGTCACGCAATGGGCTTTACTCCTGCGATTCGGCGAGACGATGGACCCCATGACGATGATCGCATCGCCTTGTTTATCGGTGCCGCTCTGATCGTCCCCGCACTGGCCGAGCCACAGTTACCGACGCGTGCCGCACTCGCCACACTCGTTCCGGCCGACACGGTGCACGTGGGACGCTTTGGAGGAACCGCGGTCGAAACGGCGAGCATCGGTGAGGACACGGTACTCCCAGCCGGCTGGCAAGCAGAAACACTACGCCCGCTCCACGGTCGCCTTCCCGATTCTGAATGGGCCATTGCCGGACGAGCGTTTCAGTTGGTCGAGTGGGACCGTACCCACCGCTTCTGCGGTGTCTGTGGTGCATCCACACGGCGACTCGACGACGAGCGGGCGCGGGCCTGCCCTGACTGCCACTATCGCGCCTATCCACGCCATTCGCCCGCCGTCATTATGCTGATTACCCGTGGTAACGAGGCGCTACTCGGACGCTCAGCCCACTTTCCTGTGGGAATGTATTCGACGCTTGCCGGCTTTGTCGACTCGGGCGAAAGCGCCGAAGACGCCGTTCGGCGCGAGGTCCTCGAGGAGGCGGGCATTGAGATTACCGAACCGCAGTGGTTTGGCAGCCAGAGTTGGGCCTTTCCGCACTCACTAATGCTCGGCTTTACCGCCGAGTGGGCGGCGGGCGAGATCGTTGCAGACCCGACCGAGATTGAGGATCTGCAGTGGTTTACGCGTGACTCCTTACCCGTGCTGCCGCCTCCCTCAAGCATCGCTCGACGCCTGCTCGACGCGTGGCTCTGATGCAGGTCGACCAGCTCGGCGAAGGACTCTGGCGGTGGACCGCTCCGCATCCAGCGGGGGACGCTAATCCCGCGAATCCGCATGGTGTCTGGGATCAGGATGCTGCCAGCCTCTATCACGAGGCCGTAGATGGGATCGTCTTGATCGACCCACTCGTTCCGGAGAGTGACGACGGCGAGCGTTTCTGGCTCCATCTCGACCGCGACGTGACCCGTGTTGGACGGCCGCCCACCACCGTCGTGACGACACGCTGGCATGCCCGCAGTGCAGATGCCGTGCGCGCGCGCTACGCCGGCACGCGCACGCTGGCGATCGCCGACGACCTCACGTGCCACGTCGATGAGGTGCTGTCGGACGGGTCCACCGTGCCCGGCGGCCTCGCTGTGATCATCCCTGATGCGCCCGGCGCAGCCCGCATGGCTTTCGTGCACTGCCCGTGCCACCAATTGCTCTGGACGTCAGACCTGCTGATCGGTACGGCACAGGGTGGTCTCACCCCCCCACTCGCCGCCTGGTTCGACGATCCTGCCGCACAGGCCTGGCTCACCACGGGCCTGCCTCAACTGTGGCCGCGACTCCACGCACTCAACAGCTCGCTGATCGTGCCCGCCCACGGGGCCGTCGTCGCCAACCACGCGCAGGCAGCGCTGGAGCGAGCCTTGCGTGCCGATGGCGAACCGACAGGCTGACGCTCATGCCAATCGACGACGGGCTGATCGGCGGCATCCATGTTTCACGCCTCGCGCGCTCCGAGGCGCAAGCCGACCACCCCGACGATCATGCGGCGTTCCAAGCCTCCACCGTGGCGGCGCTCATCAACGGCAACCTCCGAGGCGACCTGACGATTGCCGAATTGCTGCAGCACGGCGACCTCGGCCTCGGCACCGTCGACCTACTCGATGGTGAGTTGATGATTGTCGATGGGGTAGCGTGGGTCGCGCGCTCGGATGGTCGAGTCGAGCAGGTGGACGATGCGACGACCACACCGTTTGCAGTCACCTGTCGCTTTACAGCCGACCAGTCGGGCCCGCTACGACCCGCCACCAGCTTCGCCGGCGTGGCAGCGCAAATCGATGCGCTTGCTCCACCACGAACCGCTTGTCTCGCCGTGCGCATAACCGCCGCCGTGACCTATGCTCGCCTGCGTAGCGTGCCACCGCAACGGCAAGCAAGCCCGACCCTCGCCGAGGCAATTGCTGCCCAAACGATCTTTGAGGCACGCACCATCAACGCGACCATCGTGGGCTTTCGATTTCCGGTCGACGCCGAAGGGCTCGAGATCCCCGGCTGGCACTTGCACCTGCTCGCCGATGACCGCTCGATCGGAGGGCACGTCCTCGACCTCGCCGTCAGTAGCGGTCAGATCGAGATCGAACACGAGGATGACCTCCATGTCGAAATCCCTGCCGGCGTTGACATGGGCACGATCGGCCACGACCCGCAGCGCGCCGCATACCTCAGACGAGTCGAGCGCGACAACTAGGTCAGCTGCTGCACATCACCGTCGTGCACGACATACGAGTTTTCCCAACCGACAGCACCAAGACCGGGGAAGACAAGCTTGGGCTCGACCGCGATCACGTTACCTATGGCCAATGGCTTGGCGAAGCCATGTGCAAGAAACGGGCGCTCATTGATTTCCAATCCGATGCCATGCCCAACAAAGCGAACGCGCGAAGCGCCATGCCCCATCCAGTTTTCGCCAAAGCCAGCATCGGTTGCCAATTCCAGCCCGCGCAGGTAAAGCTGCTCGGCCGGAATTCCCGGAACCATCAGTGCTTCGAGCTCGATCAGGATCGCTTGACAGACGGCAAGTGCCTCGGCGAGCAGCGGGTGTGGTGTGCCACGAAAGAACGTGCGCGTGGCATCCGCGACGTAGCCCTCCCAACCGGCGACGAGGTCGACCGTCACGGCATCGCCATCGCGGATCTCCCAGCCGCCCGGTCCCTTACCGACCGCGGCGCTGGGGCCAGGACCACCCAACGGCGTGTCGGCCCACGGCGCGACTGCGCCATCAGGACCGGCCAGGACGGCGCCGTAGAACATCTGGCCATTGAGACCGCGAAAGCGCACCGGTCCCTGATGCCCGGCCTTGCGCATGCAGTGCTCGATCTCGATTTGGACCGCGCGATCCGTCGAACACGTAGCGACCAGCATGGGTGCGATCGCGAACGCTGCGGCAATCTGCTCTGCTGCCGTCGCGATCTGCTGGATCTCCCAGGTGCTCTTGATTGCGCGCACGGATGCCAGCACGTCAGCAACGTCAACCAGATCGAGCCCAGGCAATAGATCGCGATAGCGGAGGTACCGCGCCGCGGGCAAGACATCCAACTCGAGACCTAGACGCGCGATTTCCAATTCGGCAATCAACGGTGGGAGATCCTTGAACGAATGGAACGACCGAACATCCTCGATTGGAGAATCGGCGTGCACACGCTCGAGGCTACGACGCACGAGCAGCACTGGGGCACCGTGAGCAGGCACCAGCAGGTGCGCATCAGCCATCACGCCAGTCAGATAGACGAGGCCGCTCGCCTCAACCACGAGTGCCGCATCGAGCTCGGCACGCGAGAGCGCCTGCTGGAACCGCACAATACGTTGCTCGATCTCGCTGGGAAGTACCGTCATGTGGGAACGCTACCCGACGGGCGCTACGCTCTCGTCGCATGATCCTGCACGGCGGCACTATCTACACGGGCGATCCGGCACTGCCGCGCATGCAGGGATTGCCGATTGATGATCGCGGCCGGGTGTCACGCGGTGTCGAGGCCTGGGAAGGTGACACCTCTGCTGTTTCGAATGAACGCATCGATCTCGATGGTCGCACGGTGGTTCCAGGCTTTGTCGACAGCCACGTGCACTTCCTGTCGTGGGCACTCGACCGCACGCGCGTTGACATCCGCACTGCTCCCTCTGGAAGCGACGCACTCGAGCAGATCGCTGTCCAGGCCGCCTCCGACCGAGCCGCCGGTAGCGATCAGACCTGGCTGATCGGCAGTGGCTGGACCGAGGCCGTGCTCGCTGAGATCGCCGACCCCGCTGGCGCGCTCGCAGCGGCCAGCCATGGACGGCCAGCAGCGATCTGGGCGCGCGATCGACACGCGCTGTGGCTCAACACCGCAGCCCTCGAGCAGGTCGGAGGCGAGGCAATCCGTCGCGAGCAGGCCGCTTGGGATACGCCTCTTCCAGAGCCAACACGCGGCGAACGTCAGCGCGCGGTGACCGCCGGCCAGCAGCAGGCACATGCCCTTGGACTGACGGGCATTCACGACTTTGAGTGGCGTCTCGGGCGTCGCACGTGGCAAGAACTCGATGCGGACCAACGCGTCTCGCTCCGTGTCACGTCGATGATCACCGCCGAGCATATCGATGGGATCGATGCTGTCGAGCTAGTCGCAGGGTTCGGCTCCGACCGCGTCAAAATCGGTAGTGTCAAAGCCTTTCTCGACGGCACCCTCGGCGCGCGCACCGCGCACATGCTCGAGCCCTACAACGATGGCGGCACGGGCCTGCAGCTGCTGTCACAACCCGAACTGGTCGAGCTGATTAGCCACGCGGCACGCATCGGCCTACCGGTCTCGCTGCATGCAATCGGCGATGCCGCTGTGCGCTCGGCACTCGATGCGTTTTCCGAGACCCGAGCCCTCTGGAGCGATTTCGCCGAGGAGCGCCCACCACGCATCGAACACGCTCAACTGGTCCACCCCGACGACCTCGCGCGCTTTGCCGAGCTCGGCGTGGTCGCCTCGATGCAACCAGTCCATGCTGCTGAGGATCGCAGTGCAGCGGAGGCCGCTTGGGGTGATCGCTGCGCCGGCGCGTACGCGTGGCAGCCACTACGCGCTGCGGGTACGACACTCGTCTTTGGCACGGACGCGCCGATCTCACCACTCGACCCACTGGCGACACTGCACGCCGCCGTCAATGCACCACTGCTGGCGGGGCATGGACTCGCTGTGGCGGACGCACTGACGGCAATGACCGTCACGCCGTCCGCAATCGTCGGGCTCGGGCGCCGTGTCGGGCGCCTCTCGCCCGGCTATGCGGCAGACCTCGTGGTACTCAACGCCGATCCACTGACAATCCCGGCGAGTGCGCTCAGCTCGGTCGAGGTCGTCGCGACGATGGTCGGTGGTCGTTGGGTCCATGGGCGCCCGCCCTGGTGAGTCTCGGGCCAGCCTATCGCGAGTTGCTCGCCCCTGGACGTCGCTGGCTCCTAATTGCCGCCGGTGGAGCGTCGTTTATTGCTGCCTCCGATCTGTTGCTGGTTGCCACTGCACTGCCGAGTGCGGCACGTGACCTCAACGGGCTCGACCACTATGCGCTTGTCGTCGGCTGTTACGCCGCCGCGCTTGCTGTCGGCTTGCCAATCAGTGGCGCGATCATTGATCGCTATGGCGCGTGGCACTCGCTGGTCGTTGGCTGCACACTCTTTATCGTGGCAGGAATTGCTGCACCATTTGCGCCAACGATGGAGGTGATCGCCGGGCTCCGTCTCGTGCAGGGGTTTGGCGCTGGCTTTCTACTCGCCGTCCCATTATCCGTCGTTGTGCAGCGGATTCCCGCGCACCTGCGTACATCGGCCTTTGCCTTGAGTAACTCGGTCTGGGCGCTGGCTGCACTGGCCGGGCCCGTTTTTGGGGCCGTGCTGACAGATCTTTTCTCGTGGCGTGTCGCCTTTGTCGTGCCACCAATGATGACCCTTGGCGTTCTGTACGCTGGGTATCGAGGGTTGCGCGACCCAACGGTACGCCCCGCGAATCCTCAGGCGCGCATCCACCCACTCGGGCCTGTCTTGCTTGGTGTGACGATTGCCGCGCTCCTCCTCGACCCTCGCTTTGCGGTGGTACCGGCGATCGGTTTTGTCGTCTCGGAGTGGCGCTCGTCCGAACCGGTTTTTCCACGTACTCGAGCTGGTCGCGCCATCGCACTACTCTGTGGTTCGGCGGGAGTTGCCTTCACGGGTGCTGATGGTTTGCTGCCACTCGGTTTGCAGGTTGGTCTCGGCTGGCCAATTCTCGTTGCCGCGATTCCACTGGTTTTTACGACGGTGGCATGGGCAGCTGGCTCGTTCCTTAGTGCGCGTCTGACGATCGGCCATCGCGCGCAGATGCTGCTCGCGATGCTGATCGTGGTGGCGGGCGTGCTCGTGATGGGGACGCCGCTCCTGGGCGGAGCGACACTCGCGATCGGTATCGTGATCGCCGCCTTTGGGATGGGTATTCAGAGCCCTGTTGCCCTGCTCAGCAGTGCCACTGAGCGACCAAGTGGCGAGGGTCGCGCGACCGCTTCCGTGCCGCTGGCACGAAGCATTGGCGGTGGCATTGGTATTGCTGTCGCCGGCGGTATTGTCGTGGCCCGCGTTGGGCAGAGCACGCTCGACGCTGCCGAAAGTGTTCGCACGGGCGTGCCAGCGATTACAGCCGCCGTACAGCATGCCAACCTGGTGCTGGCAGGCATCTGTCTGCTGAGCCTCCCCGCCGTGCTCTTGCTGCGGTCCGGCAGAGGCTCGGTTTCGTGATAGGGGCGGACGCCACATCCGCGGGGGTGTGGCGTCCGCCCCAAAGACACCACCAATGGAACGGTTATGGCGTTCTTGGGGGCGGACGCCACAACCCCGCGGATGTGGCGTCCGCCCCTATCACGAAACCGAGCCTCTGCCGGACCGCACAACCCCGCGGATGTGGCGTCCGCCCCTATCACGAAACCCCACCCCATCCGACCCACCACAACCGACCCTGGTTTCGTGGAATCAAGCCCCAAGGCAAACGGCCTAGCTCGGTTTCGTGGTGGGGGGCGGACCCCATCTCGAAACCGAGCTAGGCCGCGCGCATCCCTTGCGCCGACGCCATCGCCTGCAGCTTCCGTAGGCCTTGATGCTCGATCTGACGGATACGCTCGCGCGTTACGTTGAATGTGCGACCAACCTCATCGAGCGTATGCGGATCGCGACCGTCGAGGCCGTAGCGCAATTCGAGCACACGACGCTCGCGATGCGACAGCATGCCGAGGATCGCCTTCAGCGCCTCCCTCTGGAGCGCCTCCTCCGCCGCCTCATCAGGGCGTAGACCGGCCGTGTCCTGAATAAAGTCGCCGAAAGTCGATTCGTCTTCTTCGCCGACCGGCTTCTCCAACGAGATCGGCGACTGGGCGGCGCGACGAATGTACTCAATATCCACGACAGTGACACCCGACGCCTCCGCCAACTCGTCGAGCGTCGGATCGCGACCCAACTCGGCGAGCAAGTTTCGTTCGATGCGCGCCACCTTGTTGAGTTTCTCCACGACGTGGACCGGCATCCGAATCGTCCGCCCCTTATCGGCCAACGCACGCGCCACGGCCTGCCGAATCCACCACGTGGCGTAGGTCGAGAACTTGTAGCCCTTGCGATAGTCAAACTTTTCAGCTGCGCGCACTAACCCAATCGTGCCCTCTTGGATGAGATCCAAAAACGGCAGACCTTGATTGCGATAGTTCTTCGCGATCGACACGACAAGCCGCAAGTTGGCTTCGATCATGTGCTGCTTAGCGCGCTGATCACCCCGCTCAATGCGCTTCGCCAACTCGATTTCCTGCGCTGCCGTCAGCAACGGTACCCGCCCAATATCCTTGAGGAACAACTGCAGCGTGTCCGTCGACACCTCACGCGTCGTCAGATCGAGCGCCAGAAGACTATCGTCTTGGTGCTCCTCTTCCACGATCTCAACGTCAGCAACTTCGAGCGCGCGATAGACGTCTTCGACCTGTGTATCCGTCAGATCCAACTCGTCGAGTGTGCCACGGAGCGCAGTCTGAGAAATTGCGCCAGCCTCTTCGGCCTGCGCCAGAATCACGCTCGCGGCATCTGCCTCAACCACTAACTGATCCACGCTCTCTCGTTCGATTCCGTGCTGCATTCCGCCCCTCCAAGGTGAATGATAAAAAAAGCATAAGAAGGCGATCGGACGCCTGCAGAAACATTCGGACGTCTCTTAGAGAGCGTCGAGGAACTGCTGGGCGATCGTGCCGAGCCGCGCGTTCGGAGCGAGTGTGGCGACCTGGCGCAACTGCGCACGCGCCGTATCCGTGTCGCGCAACCACAAGAGCATCAAGGCAAGGTGCAACCGGGGCGACGGTTCGGTCGGATTATCCCGCACGAGCGGCCCCATCTGCCCAAACGAGCCAGCCGGATTATCTTTGTTGTAGCCCGCAATAATCTTGCCAACTTTTGCCTCGACCGACTTGGGATCGGCAACGAGTGCGGCATCGAAGGCGTCGGCGGCAGCGGACCGCTGTCCCGCAGCAAGGAGGGCAGCGCCATACGTGATCTGTGGCTGAGCGAGCGTCGGTGCGGCCTGCGCGGCTGTCTTGGCGTCGGCAAGCGTTTTGGTCGCTGCCACCGTGCTCGCAATAAACGGTGGATACCCTGGTGCTGTCGCGGGATGCAAGAGGTCGTCAGCTGAGGTGCCGTAGAAGGATTCGGGCGCGGCCTCGCGCAGGCTGCGCAAGACCTTCTCGCCCGCGGCACGCTGCCCCGACCAGAGCAGTGCCACGCCGTAGGAAAACTGGGCAAAGGGATCATTCGCTGTGGTCTCTGCGAGTTGTGCGAGTTGTGCGATGGCAATGCCCGGATTGCCTGCGTCGTACTGCAACAAGGCGATCGCAACACCGGCGCGTGGATCGTCCAGGCCCCGCAGCGTTGCCTCTGCGGCTGCCAGATCGCCAGCGGCAGCCTGCGCCTCTGCCAATCGTAGATCCGCATCCATGCTCGGCTGCGCAGTGCGCCGCCGCTGCGCCCACGCTACCCGCATCACAGGATCACTCGGTGCCCCGGCAATGGGCGTGACGACAATTGCGGGCCGTCCGGACAACGGTTGTGATGTGGTGCGATCCGTCGCCGTTGTGACGGCCACGGCGGGGTCGTGGGTAGCAAGCGCGGCGAGACCAACGACAAGTATGGCTGCGACGACGACAACAACCAATAGAGCGATCAGACGATTACGCGGAAGTGCTCTACGACGCTCGGACGAAGTGCCCATCAACGCAGGCTACCAGCGCGCTCGATGAAGCCTATCCAGATCTGGAATAGGAGGCACGCTCCAAACGTTTTACAAATACTATTTGCCATTCAGCATAAGAGACCGCTATACATTGGACTGCGACGGCACCCCCGCCATCGCGAAAGTGAAACCAGATGCCTACCTATCGAGAACTGCTCTCCCAGATCAAGCAAGAAATCGTCGAGATCGACGCGCGCACGCTTGCCGTAGAGCTCGCGTCGGCACAACCGCCCCTGCTGATTGACGTTCGGGAGCCAGACGAGTACGAGCAGGGAGCGATCGTCGAGGCGCTGCACATTCCGCGTGGTTTCCTCGAGTCGCGGATCGAGGCCGCTGCGCCCGATCACGCGCAGCGCATCGTGCTGTCGTGTGCCTCCGGTGCACGCTCCGCGTTTGGGGCCAAGGCACTGGCCGATCTCGGTTATACCGAGGTGGTCTCGCTGGCGGGCGGGTTCTCCGGCTGGAAGCAGGCAGGCAACCCCTGGTCCGAACCGAAAGTGCTCGACGCTGAACGTCGTCGTCGCTATAGCCGTCATCTCGTGATCCCCGAGGTGGGCGAGCCGGGTCAGCTCAAGTTGTTGGCCTCGAAGGTACTGATGATCGGCGCAGGTGGACTCGGTTCGCCCTCATCGCTCTACCTCGCTGCCGCCGGCGTTGGCACGATCGGGATTATTGATGATGATGTCGTCGATGCATCGAATTTGCAACGCCAGGTGATCCACAACACCGACCGGATCGGCATGCCGAAGTCGGAATCTGCGCGTCTTACGTTGACTGCGCTGAATCCCGATGTTGAGGTGATCGAGTACCGCGAGCGGCTGACCAGTGACAACATCGATCGCATCATCGCTGGCTATGACGTGATCGTCGATGGTACGGATAACTTCCCGACGCGGTACCTCCTTAACGATGCGAGCCTGATCCACAAGATCCCCGTTGTACACGCCTCGATCTTTCGCTTTGAGGGGCAACTGACGGTCTTTAAACCGTTTGAGGGGCCGTGCTACCGCTGTCTCTTCCCCGAACCGCCACCCGCCGAGCTTGCACCGAGCTGCGCCGAGGGTGGTGTGCTCGGCGTGCTTCCGGGCATTATGGGAACACTGCAGGCGACTGAGGCCTTGAAGCTGCTGCTCGGCATCGGCGAGCCGCTGGTGGGGCGCCTGCTGTTGGTAGATGCACTCGATATGTCGTTCCACGAGGTGCAGTTGCGGCGCGATCCCAACTGCCCCGTCTGTGGTGATCACGCAGAACCAATTGCCTATATTGATTACGATGAGTTCTGCGCGGGCGGGGCCCACGCGGCCGCCTACTAGGAGCCGAAGATCATGTCCATCGCCATTCGAATGCCTCCAATTCTGCGCCCGCAAGTTGGTGGCGCGCGGCAAGTTGATGTCAGTGGTACGACGCTACGCGAGGCGCTCGATGACCTCTTCGCACAGTTCCCCGCCGTCCGTGAGCAGCTCGTCGATACCGAAGGTCAGATCAACCGCTTCGTCAATGTCTATGTGCAGAACGAGGATGTCCGCCTCGGACAGGGCCTCGACACGCTCGTGCCGGACGGCAGCACCGTGATCGTCCTCCCGGCGATGGCGGGTGGATCGGTCTTTCCGCCGAACGTCTGTCGTGGCGGCGGCGATGTGCTGAGCGCGATCGGCGGCACGCCCCTCGTCGAGCTTCCGCATTTGCGCCCAGAGGGCGGCGCCCGAATTTGGGCGAAGCTGGAGATGCTCAACCCATCCGGTTCGATCAAGGACCGCGTCGCGCTCAGCATGATCGAAGCCGCGGAGGCGCAGGGACTATTGTCGCCAGGCCAGACGATCATTGAGCCAACGAGCGGCAACACGGGCATCGCTTTAGCGATGATCTGCGCAGTCAAGGGCTACAAGTTTCGTGCGGTCATGCCCGAGTCGGCAACGCCGGAGCGCGTACAACAGATTTCGATATACGGCGCCGAAATCGTATTCTCGCCTGGCGAGTTTGGCTCAAATGGCGGCGTTGCCTTGGCGCGCGAACTAGCGGCTGCCGATTCGTCGCTCTATATGCCGTTTCAGTACGCCAATGCCGAGAATCCGAATGTGCACTACCGCACGACGGGTCCTGAGATTCTCGAGGCGCTCGATGGTCGTGTCGATGCCTTTGTTGCCGGTCTCGGCACGGGCGGAACGCTGATGGGCGTTGGGCGGGCACTGCGCGAGGTCAATCCAGACGTGCAGATTGTCGCAGCCGAACCGTTGCAGGGCGAGTCTGTGATGGGCCTGCGCTCGCTGGAGGATGGCTATACGCCAGAGATCCTCGACATCACGCAACTTGATCGCAAGCTGCTGGTCACGAATACCGAGTCGGTGCTGGCAATGCGCGAATTGCTTCGCCGCGAGGGTATCTGGGTTGGCGTGTCGTGCGGCGCGGCCTTTTCGGTCGCGCGTCGTGTGGCGGCAGAGCTTGGCCCCGATCAGAATGTGGTCACCGTCTTTGCGGATGGCGGGGCGCGCTACGCGTCGGCCAATCTCTTCGCAGAGACCGAGGGTGAGGATCTCGAAGAGCTGATGGAGGATCGACTCTGGTGGTAGCGGACGATCCGCTCGTGCTGCCTCGCTCGCTGCAGAACGAGATGGTTGCGCACGCCAGAGCGGGTCTACCAAATGAGGCCTGCGGCATCCTCGGCGGTCGGGACGGTCGAGCGTCCCGGTTTTTCCCGGCAATCAATGCCGACCCCAGTCCATTCTTCTACAACATCGATGCGCAGGATCTGCTCCGGATCGTATTGGCAATTGACGATGCTGACGACGAGATCGTCGCTATCTACCACAGTCATGTGGAGAGCCCAGCCTTTCCGTCCCGCACCGACGTCGACCTGGCTGCTTGGCCGGATGCCGCCTACCTGATCGTCAGCCTTGGCGCGGAGCCGCCGGAGATGAAGGCGTTTGCGATTCGTGACGGTAAGATTGTCCGCCGCGAGATCGTGCTCGAAGACTAGAGCCGCCGCGCAATGCACTGGCTCTGACGTGCGCTGAAGCACCTCAGCCACAATCGCGACATGTAACCGCGGCCACTACGCGCGCAGATCTACTTCTGTTTGACGATCTGCGGCGGCTCTTCGTCGGCTTCGGGCACAATCGGCATCGGCAGCATCGTTGTCTCGAAGGACGTCGAGAGCCCGATCACCGAGCGTGTGCGATGGACGTCATCGACGCGGCGAATCAGATGCAGCACTCGTTCGAGGTCATGCGTGCTCTCGGCGCGTACCTTCAACAGGTACGCCCACTCGCCGGCAACTGCGTGGCATTCGAGTACGTTCGGTATCGCCTGGAGGCGTTCGGTGAAGTCCGGTACGTCGAAGGCAGCGTTGTCGACAAAGACAAAGGCGACCACGCCATAGCCGAGCGCCTCCGCATCGACGACTGCGCGATACCCCTTGATCACGCCACGTGCCTCGAGCTTCTTGACGCGTTCATGCACAGCCGCTTGTGAGAGGCCAACGCGCTTGGCAAGTTCGCCGAAGGTGGTCTTACCGTCCTCCTGCAATATCTCAATTATTTGCCAATCAGTCGGGTGCATAGGCTCCTTTACCGAATCTTTACGACTTATGACTTGCGTTTACCGAATATTCTCTGGTACTGTACAGGTATCGGACAGGGAATACCACCCCGCCGAACGAAAGTACGCCATGCAGCCCTTCGCAGCCCTCTCTCTTCTCCATAGTCGCCCAGCTGTCGAGCAGTTGGTCAATGCTGAGCATCCAGCACCTGCGACTCATCGGCGCCGCCGCATACTCCGTTCGAAGCGCGTCTAACTCACTTTTCTCTCCACCTTCCTCTCCTCTCCTTCAGTCTCAGCCCCGCCAATTTGGTGGGGCTGAGCTGTTTTTGGAGGTAAGTCAGAGTGGGCGGGATCGATCGCTAAATGACGTCAGGCAGTGCTAAGAATTGTAATTTTTAGTATTTTGATCGATTTTACCGAATATTTACAGGCAATACTGCGTATATACCGGAGATTCTATGCTATGGTGCAGATATGCAACTAGAACGGACACACACCAACGCCCCCTTCGGCGCTCCCGTGCCAGCTTTCAACTTTCTGTTTGCCGGTAGCGAGACGCCGAAGCCACCCCGCAAGCTGTCGTGGCTGACACGGCGCTCCGCGCTTCGCTCGCGCCGCGTCTAAACACTTTTCCCTCCACCCTCCTCTCCTCTCCGTCAGTCTCAGCCCTCGCTTCGGCGGGGGCTGAGCTGTTTTTTGGCGCTGCCATACACTGCCGTGTCATGCTTTCGCAATGGCCACAACACGCAGCCCTCGCATCAAAGCCCGCGTCGCCATCGAAGAAAAAGCGCGCATCCTCTGCGTGCTCCACGCCAAGCCCGACCAGGAGCCGTTCTGGTGCCTGCCGGGTGGCAATATCGATCTCGGAGAGTCACTCGCCGCGGGTGCCCGCCGCGAACTGCGCGAAGAAGTTGGCATTAAGGTCGAGTTAGACGGCGCGATCCTGATCGTCGACGGCCCCGCAATTGGCAACGAACAGGGCGCCGTCGAAGTGATCTTTCGTGGACGAATCGAACACGGCACGGCTGCGCTCGGAACAGACACGGGCGACCCGTACCTCGCAGAGGCACGCTGGTTCGCCCGCAACGAACTACCGATCAGCCTTCGTCCCGCATGTCTCCGTGCACTACTACTGTCGTCTGACGCGCTCTCCGAACTCCCAATCGTTCCGGTCGGTGACTGGACACCCTAACCGAGACGATGCGCGTCGAGCCAAGCCAGATCAGTTGGGATGCCAAGACCTGGACCTTCGGGAGGGCGGATCGTACCGTCTTCTTCGACGAAGATCGGTTGGGGCAGTAGCCAATCGCGACGATCAGGCCCCCACGTCGGCGGGTCGAACGGTACCTCAATAAATGGGCACGTCGAATAGGCGAGCGCAACATGGAGGTTGGTCAGAAAACCGATCCCGTTCGTCCAGGTGTGTGGCGACCAGGCGCGCCCCATCAACGCTGCGAGATCGGCCACGCGACGTGCCCCCGTAATGCCACCACTCAGCACAACATCGGTCTGGATAATGTCAACTCCGCCACGAAGCAGCAGATCGCGCGCTTCGTGTGATTGCCGCACCATCTCGCCAGCCGCAATCCGCAACGCGGTCTTGGAACGCAACTCGGCGTAGCCCGCTACGTCGCCGGTCGGCAGTGGCTCCTCGAGCCAGTACACACCCATGCTCTCAAGGGCGCGCGCGCACTGGACAGCGTCCGCGACATCCCATGCGGACCGCGTATCGCCTGCCATGCGCCAGCCATGATTCGCGTCGACCATGATCTCCATCTCGCCACCAATTGCAGTCCGCACCTGCTCCACCACGGTCGCGGTCTGGCGCCAGTCACCGATTGGTAGGCGTAACTTGACCGCCTTGAAGCCGGCCATCCGTAGGTGCATCGTGCGCTCTACTCGTTCCTCCGGCTCGACGGTTTCTGCTGTCGAGGCGTAGGCCAGTAATGACTCGTTACGACCGCCGAGAAAGCGCCAGAGTGGCTCATCCGCGGCGCGCGCGGCGAGATCCGCACAGGCCACCTCGATAATCCATGGCCGACCACCGTGGAAGTCGACGGTCTCGCAGATCCGGTGCACCAGGTCGGTACGGCGCGGGTCGACACCCGTCAGGTGCCTCGTCAGCAGCGCGGCATCCGGCAGGTCATCACCGCTCCCAATGCCGACCGAACCATCATCAGCCGTGACGATCACCACATCGGCATCCTGATACGACCGCGGCGAAGGGTCCCACGCCATCCGAATCGGCGAGCCCCAGAGGTTGCGATATCGACGAACTTCGATTGCGCTGATCTTCACGCCTCGTAGTCTACGCGCGCAGATCGAGCAGGACGCGCCGCCCGCCACCCTGCTGCATCAGCTCGAAGGCATCATTGACCTGATCGAGTTTTAGTCGATGACTAATCAGCTTCTCCAGCGGCAGGCGGCCCTGGCGATGAAGATCGAGAATCAACGGAAAATCGTGCGGCGGGAACGCCGACCCGTAGATCGAGCCAATCACGCGTCGCTCCATCCGCGGGAACGAGAGTGCGGGGAACGACACAATCGCGTCCGGATGCAAAATGCTGATCAGCACGGCTGCACCACGAGCGCGGGTCGAGAGATAACAGGCAGTCGCAACCTCAGGACGCCCGGTCGCCTCGATCGCGTAGTCCACACCACTGCCGGCAGCCGCCATCACCACCGCACCCGTTGCTTCGGGGGATCCCTGCCACACGACCGTCTCGGTCGCACCACAGTCCACTGCATCGGCGAGCTTTGTCTCCGAGATATCAACGGCGATCACGCAAGCCGCACCTGCAGCACGCGCGCCCATCACAGCAGAAAGACCGACACCTCCGCAACCAAAGACGGCAACGCGATCGCCTGGCCGCACGCCAGCGGTATTCCAAACCGCGCCGACCCCGGTCGTGACGGCGCAGCCCACGATCGCAGCCACGTCGAGCGGCGCGTCGTCGGCGATCACCACACACGACGCGTCGGGCACAACGCAGGCTTCCGCGAAGGTCGAGAGGAACGAGTTATGAAAGACGGTTTCGCCGTTGTGTGACAGACGCGACGTGCCATCCATCAGACCGCCCTTGCCCATCGCCGGCCAGGCCGTCCCGCAGAGGTGCCGCAGGCCGCGCTCGCATTCCTCGCAGACGTTGCAGTTCGGCGCCCACGACAAGGCAACCCGCTGGCCCACAACGAGCCGGGAGCCCGGCCCAACCGCTTCGATCACGCCAGCGCCCTCATGCCCGAGCACGGCCGGACAGGGCGCGGCCGATGTGCCGTCAATCGCATTCTGATCCGAGTGGCAAACACCACTCCAGTGCAGCCGAACCAGCGCCTCTTCCCGACCCGGCGGAGCGAGCTCCAGCTGCTGGATTTCCAGCTTCTGTCCGGTTGCGGGCAATACTGCGGCGCGGATCTTCACGGTGCCAGAGCTCCTCGAAGCCGATTAGTCAACTTGCTGCAGCGTGCGCAGCTCGCTAATCGGTATGTGGCAACGCATCATATGGCCGGGCTCGACTTCGAGCAGCGGTGGCTCGGATACCTCACACGTACCCTTGATCGCTCGTGGACAACGGGTATGGAAGACACAGCCTGTCGGTAGATCAATTGCCGACGGCAACTCTCCCGTCAAACGGATCCGTTCAGGCGGATCTCCGTCAACACTCGGCACGGCTGATAGCAGCGCTTCGGTGTACGGGTGATGTGGTCCTGCAAAGACCTCGCCCGCATCGCCAAGCTCCATCAGCCGCCCGAGATAGAGGACGGCGATGCGGTCGGACAGGTAGCGGACCACGCCGAGGTCGTGGGAGATGACGATGTAGCTGGCCTGCTCCTCGCGCTGGAGATCGCCGAGCAGATTGAGGATCGCAGCCTGCACGGAAACGTCGAGCGCGCTGGTCGGCTCGTCGCAGACCACAATGCGCGGACCGCCGGCGAAGGCGCTGGCGATCGCGACGCGCTGCTTGAGGCCACCCGAGAGCGCACGTGGACGCATATCAAGATGGCGCGGCGAGAGTCGCACCTCCTCCGTCAGCTTCTCCAACTCCGCGTCGGCCTCTTTGCCCGAGACGCCAGCCAGCTTATTGAGAGCGCGCGTCAGGATCGCGCGCACGCTCTTCGAGCGGTTGAGCGCAGAATCGGGATTCTGGAAGATGATCTGAATCGCTCGACGCGCCTCGGGGGTACGGCCGGTCGTCAGCCCAGCGAGCTGCTCGCCATCGAGTTCGATCACGCCACCTGCGTCGGCCGCATGGATGCCGAGGATGGCCTTCGCCAGGGTCGTCTTGCCAGAGCCAGACTCGCCGACGAGGCCGAGCGTCTCACCCGCGCGCAACTCGAGATCGACATCGACCAGTGCACGCACGAGGTGGTGGCTCTGCTTGAACGTCTTCGATACCTTCTCGAGTCGCAGCACTACCTCGCCCGCACCAGCACCCGCAATCGGCGGTACCGAAGGAGCCGCGACGAGTTCGCCGATCTTGTCGGCGTGATGACAGTAGACCGTGCGATTCGGGCGTGGCGAACTCGCCACTGGCACCACCGTGCGGCAGGTGTCAGTGGCAAGCGCACAGCGATCCTCGAAGACGCAGGCCGGAAGGTCCGCTCCGATCAGAGGCAATGATCCGGGAATCGTGTCGAGCCGGTGATTGGTCTTGTTGGCACCGTGCCGAGGCAGGCAGCGCAACATGCCGACGGTGTACGGGTGCTGCGGATCGTCGAAGACCTCCGCCGCGGGTCCCTCCTCAACAATCTTGCCGGCGTACATGACGCCGACGCGATCGCAGATACGACGCACGACTCCGAGATTGTGGCCGATCAGCAGAACTGCAGCGCCCGTCTCTTCGCGCAGCATCGAAACGAGGTCGAGCACCTCTGCCTCGACCGTGGCATCGAGACCCGTCGTGGGTTCGTCGAGGATCAGCAGTTGCGGGTCGCAGGCGAGTGCCATGGCGATCACCACACGCTGCTGCATACCACCGGATAGCTGATAGGGGTAGCGGTCGAGAACGCGCTCCGCGTCGGCGATACGGACGCGATGGAGCGCCTCAATCGCCTTTGTCGTAGCCTCGCTCTTCGAAAATCCCAGCACGGTAAAGGCCTCGACGACCTGCTTGCCGACCTTGATCGTGGGGTTCAGCGACTGGCCCGGATCTTGGTAAACCATCGAAATCCGCGATGCGCGCAGGTCGCGCAGATCAGATTTCGACAGCTCCATTATGTCCTCGCCGGCAATCTGGATCGTGCCTTCGGTGACGTGCCCATTCTCGGGCAGATAGCGGACCGCCGCGAAGGCCGTCGTGGACTTACCGCAGCCCGACTCGCCGACGAGCCCGTAGGCCTCGCCCGGGTGGATCTCGAGCGAGACGCCCCGCAGCACGGGTCGTGGAATGCCACGGACGTCGTACGCCACGTGCAGGTCGTCGAGCTTGAGGGCGAGCGTATCGGTGCGGGCTACGGCGCTCATTGTTCGAGTGCCTCCTGCAGCGAATCGGCGATCAGATTGACAGCGATCACGAGGCTGGCAATAGCCGCTGCCGGGAAGACCGTGACCCACCAGTATCCGCTGATCGCGAGCTGGTACTCCTCCGAGATCATCAGTCCCCAGTCGGGCGACGGCGGCTGAATACCAACGCCGAGGAACGACAGCGTTGCAATCACGAAGATGGCGTAGCCGATGCGAACGGTGAACTCGACGACGATCGGGCTGGTCACGTTCGGCAGGATCTCACGCGTCATGATGTAGAAGCCGCCCTCGCCACGCAACTTGGCAGCCTGGACGTAATCGTTCTCGCGCTCAGCGAGTACAGCCGCGCGCACGGTGCGTGCCACAATCGGAGTAAACAGAATACCGACGACGAGGATCACCGTCTGCGTGCTCGCCTCGATCCCAGGAATCGGCGAACGGCTTGGCGCGGCAGCAAGGGCAAGCAGACCAACGAGCGTCAATGGCAGCACGAGGAACGCCTCAATCACGCGCCCGAGGACATCATCGACGAAACCGCGGTAATACCCCATGATCAGCCCCAACAGCGTGCCGAACACGACACCAATGACAGCAGCTGTCGGCGCTGCGATCAGCACCTCTCGCGCGCCCACCATGATCCGCGAGAGCACATCGCGACCAAGCTGGTCCGTACCAAAGAGATGTCCGTTAGTCAGTGGCGGATCGTGGCTAATGCCGTCAGTGGCGTACGGATCGAACGGAGTGATCTGCGCGCCGAACGCGGCACAGACAATCCAGAAAGTGAGGATCACGATCCCGATGATCGCCGACGGGTTGCGGATGAAGAGGCGGATTTTCTCGCGCCGTGCAGCCTTCTTGTTGGCTGCCTCACCACCACCCGCGGCGGGCATCGGGCCGGGAAGTTGCTCCTCAAGCACGCTCATCCCTGATCACCGAGCCGGACACGTGGATTGAGGATCGAAATCAGAATGTCTGCAAGCAGCGTCGCGACCATGTAGACGATGCCGATCACGAGCACGCCCGCAGATAAAACCGGCAGGTCCTTGTCACGAGCAGCAGTGACGAGTAGCTTGCCAATTCCGTTGTAGTTGAAGATCAGCTCGACTGCGAGCAGTCCACCGAACAGATAGCCGGTCTGGGTCGCGACCACCGAGATCGTTGGCAATAGCGCGTTGCGCAGCACGTGCCGGCGGATCACAACGCCCCGCGAGAGGCCCTTCATGGTCGCTGTGCGTGTGTAATCAGCCTCCAACGACGTGACAACACCTGCGCGGGCCATGCGAGCAATGTACCCAAAGTAGACGATCACGAGGGCGAAGATGGGGAGCGCGAGCCGGTACAGCTGATCGAGTGGCGTCGAGCCAGCAGGCACGCTGGCGAGCACCGGAAACCAGTCGAGCTGCAGACCAAACACGACAATCAGGAAGGTGGCGGTGACGAACTCGGGCAGCGACGAGCCGGCCAGGCTGACGACCACGATAAAGCGGTCGAGCAGCGACCCGCGTCTGAGGGCAGCGACTACACCACCAATAATCCCGAGCGGGACGGTAATCAGCAGTGCCAGCAGTGCCAGCTTCGCCGAGTTCCAGAACGTCTGTCCGATCAACTCGCTGACTGGTTGACGCGACTGGAACGACTCGCCCAGATTGCCGCGCGCATACTTATTCATCTGCGCGAAGTACTGCGTAATCAGCGGCTTATCCGTGCCGAGCCGCTGGTTGAGTTCGTCGACGGATGCCTGCGGCGCAAACGGTCCAAGCACCTGTCTGCCGACGTCGCCCGGCAGCACGTTGGACAGCGCAAAGATGATGATCGTCAACAACAACAGCGTAATCAGCGCCAAGCCAATACGACGGATCAGGAAAACCAACATCAGAAGAAGGTAGCCTAGTAAAAAAAGGCCGGGATTACAGCGCCATAACGCCATAATCCCGGCCAATGCTTTCTCGGTTACTTAGACCTGCGAAACACCTTCGAGGAAGGTGAAGCCCATCGCCGTATTGACGACACCCTGGAACTTCGTGTTGAAGGCAGCCAGTGTGTTGATCGTGTACGGAATACCAACCGGCGTGTTGTCCGTCAGGTTCTTCTGAATGACACCAGCCGTCGTCGTCTGCGCGTCGATATCAACGGCAGCAGCCCAATCCGCGAACGCCTTGTCGAACTCGGGATTGTGGTAATTCGACGAGTTCCAAACGCCCTTGCTCGAGAGCGCAGCGTTGAGGTACACGTCCGGCGAGCCGCGATGACCATAATCGACGATACCGATCGTCGAGGCCTTCGGACAACCATCGTAGTCCGGGCACCAATACTTGCCATAGAACGTGTCGTAGCCAGAACCACGCAACTTGACTGCGATGCCGGCCTGCTTCATGCCATCCGCAACGAGCACGGCGAGGTTCGGCATTTCCTGACCCTTGATGTAGTCGAGGTCGACACTAAGACCCTCAGCTCCCGCATCCTTGAGCAACTGCTTCGCCATCGCAATATCTTGCGTGCGCTGCACAACCGCATCCGCATTGAAGTACGGATAGAGACTAAAGATCACATGATCGTTGGCGAGCGTGCCGTGGCCCGACAGTGCCTTATCGATCATCTTCTGGCGATCCATCGTCAACGCAATCGCCTGACGCACCTTCGGATCCTTCAACGGACCCGTGTCGCACCGCATCCACAACTCGCGATGCGTCGCCGAACTCAGCTCAATGATATTCATGTTCGGATCGTCAAGCAGGACCTGACCGACATCGGCGGTGAACTGCGGGATACCGTCAGCCTCACCGGCTTTGACGGCCGTAGCCTGTGCCGCACTATCCTCAATGAAGAGAAACTCGAGACCGTCAAGCGGCGTCTTGCCACCCCACCACGTGTCGTTACGAACATACGACGCACCCGTCTTGACATCAAGCTTCGTGATCTTCCACGGGCCCGTACCAAGATCCTTATTGGCCTCCAGGTTGTCCTTAACCGTCCACCCAGCCGGCGTAATCTGCGACTGCGTGTTATCCGACGAGACAAGGTACGGGAAATGCCCATTCGGAGTCGACAGCGTAAAGACCACCGTCAGATCGTCGGGCGCAGCAACGCCACCCTTGGCAAGCACACCATTGAGAGCCGAGTTACCCGCCTCAATCAGATTGTCATACGTGGCAACAACATCCTTCGACGTGAAAGGAGTGCCGTCCTGCCACATCACACCTTCACGCAGTTTGAACGTCCACGTCAACGCGTCCGTGCTGGCACTCCACTCCGTCGCCAACTGCGGCTGAATCGAAAGATCCGAGCCCGAACGCACGAGGTACTCAAAGCACTGTGCCGTCACGTTGTAACTAACGAGATCGATCATCGTAATCGGATTGAGACCCTCAGAGCCCGGCAATGCCATCGCCAGCTTCATCGTGCCACCGGCCTTGACTGCAGCCGTCGTCACGCCACCACCGCCACCAATACCCGTATCAGTCGTGGCATCGCCACCACCACTACTCGCACCACCACAGGCTGCAACGATCGCACTCAACGACGCCAACGACAACCCCAGCACGGTACCGCGCTGAATGAAGTGCCGACGATTAATCTTGCCCTTGGCAAACGACTCCACCAGATCAAGTTGGAGCGGGTCCGCCTTCTTGCGGAACGGATCCAACTGATTGAAATCAGTCATACGAGGTCCCTCCTCAGGTCTCGATGCAGCCGCATTGGATCGGCATGCATTTACATCGGTGTAAGTATTGCGCATTTTTACCCAGACGCGCAACTAATACCACGATATGAGACACGCTTAGGAGAGGTTTTCGGGCGTTACTGGTCGATCGTCCGGCTGAACCTTGATCTCAACATCGACCACGCGAATCCGCGAACCGTCGACTTCGCGCACCGTAAAGCGAAAACTTTCGTGCCTGATCACGTCGCCGGGCCGCGCCGGTCGACCGAGTTCGCCAAATAGAAAACCCCCGACCGAGGTGTAGTCACCATCAGGCAGATTCCCCGCAAATCGCTCGTTGAAGTCCTCGATCGGAAATGAGGCCTCCATCCGAACGCGATCCGGCGCGAGCCGTATGACCTCGCGCTCGGGAAGATCGAACTCGTCGTTGATCTCACCGACGAGTTCCTCGAGCAGATCCTCTAGCGTGGCGATCCCGACCGTCGACCCATATTCGTCGACGACGATCGCCATATGCGTCTTGGTTCGGCGGAAGTCCGCAAGTAGCTCGTCGAGCTTCTTCGTCTCGGGCACGATCGGCACGGGTCGAGCGAAGCTGGCGATCGTTGTCTCGGCGGTGTTCGTCATCTGCGCAGCGAAAAGATGACGGATATGCACGACCCCGAGCAGGTCATCAAGATTATCTCGGTAGACGGGATAGCGCGTGAAGGGCGCGTCGAGCGCTCGCTTGATTGCCTGATCCGGCGAGATCTCAACGGGGAGCCCGATCACATCCGGACGCGGCACCATCACCTGGCGCACCTCGGTATCGGAGAAATCGAAGACGCTGTGCAGGATGCGCTGCTCCTCCGCCTCGAGCACGCCCTCCTCGTGCGAGGCCGAGATCAGCATCTTGAGTTCCTCTTCCGAGTGGACGAGTCGCATCTCGGATAGCGACTCCAACCCCATCAGCCGGATCAGCGCCTCGCTCATCCCACGCAGGACCCAGATGAAGGGCCAAAAGGTCCACATGAAGATGCTGACGGGCAAGGCGACCCGCAACGCCACCGATTCGGCTCGCGAAAGCGTCAGTGTCTTCGGCACGATCTCGCCCAACACGACATGCAGTGCGGAGATAATCGCGAAGGCGAGGATCACACTAACGACGATGACGACACTCTCGCCGAGTACACCACTCGTTCCCAGCAATTTTTCGAAGGCACTCGAGACGGCGGGTTCACCGACAGCACCGAGCGCCAGCGACGAAAGCGTGATTGCAAACTGGAAGGCCGAGATGAAGCGCGTAGGGTCGTCGATCATGCGCCGCACCCGTTTTGCCGCAGCCGAGCCCTCCTCGACGAGTTCGTCGATGCGTGTCCGCCTCACCGCCACGAAGGCGTACTCAGCCGATACGAAGAATGCGTTCCACGCGATGATCACGAGGATCAGGGCAATCTCGAAAATCGCGATACCTGTCATCGCGCACTCGCAGAACGTGACCCGGTCATTGACGCCGATCTACTGGGGTTGCTGTCGCTTGGGGATCCGACACGAGTTCGAAGCGTACCAGCCGCGACACGCGCCTTAGTCAAGCTCACCCGTAATCACGCGGCCTGCCTGCTCTGCGGTCGGATCGAGCTCGAGTGCACGCACCGCAGCAGCCCGTGCCTCTGAACCGCGCTCGAGTCGGGCCAGCGCAATCGCTCGATACTCGTGCCCGACGGCAGACATGGGTTCGGCAGAGACGTGTCGATCAACTGCACTAAGTGCTTCCGCTAGGCGCTCCGCGACCAACAAGGCCTCGATCAGTACGAGCCGGGTCGACTCGTCGCTATCCACGACGGCGAGTGCCAGAGTTGCAGCCGTGGCAGCGAGGTCGGGCTGACCCTCTGCCAACAGAGCCCGGGCGGCATGGGCGAGGTGCAGATGATCATCGTCGTGCATAGCAAGATCGCGGCGCACCAAATCGGCGAGTGCATCGCGATCCACCTCGATCGGCCCGTCCGGACCACTGACCGTCGTCATCGCACCGAGCACGCGTAACCGTTCGATCACGGCGGGATCGCCAGGGGCCAAGTCGAGCGCATCGCGGTAGGCGGCGACCGCGGCCGGCGTATCGCCAAGGTCTTCGAAGATCCGGGCCCGGTTGCGATGATAGAGCGGCACGTCGACGAAGATGCTCGCGACTCCCTCGAGTTCCACGAGAGCCCCTTGGGCATCGCCAGACTCGCGCAGCGCTGCTGCCCGGTTGAGGCGCGCGGGCGCATCTTGTGGATCGATTGTCAGCACCTCGTCGACAGCCCGCAGCGCATCAGCCCAGCGCTGCTCGGCGAGCGCCTGCTGGACGGCGAGCACCGGTCTCTGTTTGGCGGCGAGTCGACGCAGGTCTGCGGCAATGCCACTGTCCGGCTCGGCTGCAAGAAAGTCGACCCCGTAGAGCGCTAGATCAGCGGGCGTCACCATCGCTGGGTCTGTGCCACTCGGTACCGCGACCTGGAGCGGAAGCCCTGCACGCGCAGCAGCGAATGGGTCGAGATCGATGATCAGCCACTCAGTCATTGCGCCGGGAAGCCTACTTGTTCTGGGTTGGGGTTGGGGTTGGGGTTGGGGTTTGGTGATTTCGTGATGGGGTCATGACTCAACCGGGCGGCTCGATTTCGTGTTGAGGGCGGACGCCACATCCGCGGGGTTGTGAGGTCCGCCCCCACGGACGCCACAACCGTTGCATCGGTGGTGCCTTGGGGGCGGACCTCACCAACCCCGCGGATGTGGCGTCCGCCCTCAACACGAAATCGAGCCGCCCTTCCATTTCCAGCACCCGTCCGCTACACTGCGCATATCACCTACGGCAACGGCGTTGCCCTATTGGCAACTCCAGAGAAGGGCGGTTTTCTGTGTCTGTACCCAGCTCTACTAAGTACCTCATCATCGGTGCAGGTATCCACGGTCTTTCGACCGGGTATCACCTCGCACAACAGTTGAAGGCTCGTGGCCTCGGCTCGGGCGCCGACATCACGATCATCGACAAGTCCGGCATCGCTGCCGGCGCCTCTGGTATCGCCTGCGGCGTCATCCGCAACAACTATTTCCAACCCGCCATGAGCGAGCTGATGGCTGCCAACGTCGAGGTCTGGGAGTCGGATCCCGAGGCCTACCACTACCACGAGGTCGGCTACATCGCACTCGGCCCCGAAGGCCAGGTCGGCGACCTCACCGAAGTAGCGGGACGCCACGAGCAGATCGGCTACCCCTCCACGCTGATCACAGGTGAGGACAATGTCCGCGAGCACATGCTCAAGTTGTTCCCCGACTGGCGCGCGCCCGGCCTCCAAGTCGCACTGCACGAACACAAGGGCGGCTTCGCCCTCAATATCGAATCGATGCACGGCCTCGCGGCCAAAGCGAAGGGCGAGGGCGTCTCGATCATTGAAGGCGTCAAGGTCACGGGCTTCGAGAAGGACGCCAGTGGCGCCGTCACCAAAGTCAACACCTCCGCAGGAGACATTGCCTGCGAGCAGGTCATCATTGGTGTCGGCCCATGGGTTCCGCGCATCTGGGAGATGCTCGATCTGCCCGCCACGCTTGACGTCCACACCCCGAGCGGTGACGTCCACAAGGATCAAAACATGTGGACGTTCTGGTACCTCCAAGAAGGTGAGATTGCAGTCGATCCACTGATACACATCACCGCCGACGGCAAGATGCCACCCGTGCTGCACATCGACTCCGATGCACCGCTCTACACCGATGACGGCAAGCTCGTCACCGATCAGCTGTGGGGCAATTACTTCAAGCGCGATCGTCACGGCATCCAGGGTGGGGCCGCACCGATCGCTCTCGATACGGACTTCGAGCTCGATCCGTACCCCACGTCGAGTGTCGACCCAGCCTTCCCGGACATGTGGTGCGCGAGTCTCTCGCACTGCATGAGCCGCTTCGAAGGCTGTCGCGCCAACTATAAGACGGCCCGCTCCGGTGGTGTTGGCTCGTTTACCGTAGACAACTTCCCCGTCTTCGATTACATGTGCGACAACGTCTATGTGATCGCCGACTCGAACCACGGCTACAAGATGATCGGCGTCGGCAAAGAAGTCGCCAACGTGGTGCTCGGTGAGCACTCCTCGCTGCTGCATCCGTTCCGCTACGAGCGCTTCGCAACGGGCGACCTGCACCCCGTTTCGAACAGCCCGTATCCCTGGTCGTAAAGCGCCCGGCGCCGTACCCACTTATCGGTTGGTACGGCGCCGACGCGCCGTTCGCTAGGCCTGCAGCAACGACCTCACGCCCGACTCCCAGAGTCGGGCGAGTGTCTCAATCGACAGTGCGTTCGGCTCATGCAGGTGGCAGAAGGCGAGGCCCTCCTGATAACTCCAGAAAGCCATCACGAGGTCGGCTGCCAAAAGGTCGGAGCGCAGTTGCCCTCTTCGCTGTCCCTCCTCGACCAACGCTTGCACGTGCGCGTTCGCGCGCAGACTGTGCCCGTTCAACTCACCATGGAGTACCGGATCGTTGAGGCTATACAGTACGATTTCGAGATAGACACGCTCCGTCTGTGCCTGCGTGGGCGTCAGTGGCAACCAGTTACGACCGGTTGCCACCAGCTCATCGATGCAATCCCAGGTTGACGGTCGCTCGATCGGGCCCGCGTCGGCCATGAGATCGATGTCCGTTCGTTGCCACGTGCTGAAGGCGACCTCGCGCAGCATCGCTGCACGAGTAACAAAGGCATGGGTAAAGGGTCGTGTCGACGTATTAGCAGCCTCCGCTAGTCGTCGAAATGTGCAGGCGGAGACTCCCTCGGTGGCGATTACATCGAAGGCCACGCGAATCAGCTTGGTTTTACGTGCTCGCGCATTCTCAGCAATCTTCGGCATCAGGTTTCCTCTCTCAGCTTGCACAAACCGGACCTACGGCGCAAAGGACCCGGGTCGTTGTTGCCGTCTAGCGATCGCGCGCAGTCGTCACCCTGACGGCTGCCCCAACCGACTCAGGCCTTGACGTCTGCGAGGCCCGCCTTCAACGCCGTCGCCAGCTCGTCGATCTGCGCGCGATCGCAGATCAACGGCAGCGCCGTCACGACCATCGGCTTGACGCGGACGTCCGGGCGGACGATCACTCCGTGCTTGCGCGTGGCACCCGCCACCGGCACGGTCAAAGCGTTGTCAATCAGTTCGAGTGAGTGGTAATAGCCCAAGCCGCGCGACTCAACGACGAGATCACTCGAAGCGGCCACGTCGGCCATCGCGGCCGCATAGTAGTCCTCATTGGCAAGCACGTTATCGAGCACCCCTAGACGCTCCATGATGTCGAGATTCGCGAGGGACACGGCACAGGCCAGTGGGTGGCCACCAAAGGTGAAGCCATGGGCGTACATCGTCTCCGCGTTGATCAGCGGTGCACCCACTGCCTCGGTGAAGACCACGCCGCCACAGGGTGCGTACCCCGAGGTAATGCCCTTTGCGAACGTGCAGATATCAGCATTGAAGCCAAGGCGCTCCGAGGCAAACCAGCCGCCGACGCGTCCAAAGCCCGTGATCACCTCGTCGCACCACAAAAGCACGCCGTAGCGGTCACAGATCTCGCGAATCTTCGCGCCATACCCCTCGGCGGGTGGCAGACCACCACCATTCTGAATCGGCTCCATCACCACAGCCGCAACCGTATCCGGGCCTTCAGCGAGGATCTGCTGCTCGATCGCATCAGCACACGACAACGTGCAGCCGCCCTTATCTTTGCAATACAGACACGAGCGCTCGTGCGTATTCGGTGCATGCCGCACGTTCGGATCGAGCGGCTCGAACGGTGCGCGCGAAAGTGGGATGCCCGTCAGCGAGAGTGCCCCCATCGTGCAGCCGTGGTACGCGCCGCGGCGGGCGATGATCTTGCGCTTGAGACCCAGACCCTGCGCGAGGAAGTGCTGGCGCACGAGCTTCATGGCCGACTCGACCGCCTCGGACCCACCCGACGTGAGCAGCACACGCGACATACGATCCGGCGCTAAACCGAGGATGCGATCCGTCAACTGCAATGCCGAAGGATGCGTGGCAGCCCAGTTGGGATAGAACGAAAGCGTCTCGAGTTGCAGGCGCGCGGCCTCGCCGATCTCGGCGCCATGCGAATACCCAATCTGCGTCGTAAACAGCCCCGAAACACCATCAAGCAGACGATTACCATTGCTCTCAATCGCATAGGCGTCCTCACCACCGACGATGACCGGCGGGGACTGATTCTCAAAATCAGCCATCTTCGACCAGTTCAGCCACTCGCCCTTGTGGGCGTCGGCTGGCAAGGATTCAAATGCAGTCAGCGGGTTCATGAAGATCTCCTCGTCGCTCGTACCCCAGAGTATGACGCATCTAGGCCTGGACCGTTAGCCTCTTGCTCACAATGACACCCACGCTGAGACAGAGCGCCCTCGCCGGGTCGCCCACGATCGAGTTATCGGTGGGCGAGCTGACGGCAACAATCGTGCCCTCCGTTGGCATGGTGGTTGCGTCGCTCACACGCTGCGGAACAGAACTACTCGGACAACGCGGCGGACTGACTGCCTACCGCGAGCGCGGGTCGAGCTTCGGCATCCCCCTGCTCTATCCGTGGGCGAATCGGCTTGGCGGGTTGGACTACGTCGTCGATTCGACGCGCGTTACGCTCGACCCCGCCACGTCGCCGATCCGACTCGACGAAAGTGGTCTGCCGATCCATGGACTCTTGACAGCCAGCCCGCTTTGGCAGGTTGAACATGCCGAGGCCGACGAGGTGGGCGCGGAGGTCGTCTCAATACTTGCCTTCGACGAGCACCCCGAGCTGCTGTGCGGGTTCCCCTTCCCTCACGCGCTCGCACTGACGCATCGGCTTGACGCAGGCGGTCTCCAGACCTCGCTGACCGTTATGCCGACAGCCGATACTCCTGTCCCCATCTCGTTCGGCTTCCATCCCTACCTCGCACCCGGAGGCGATCGCAGCGCGTGGACGGTCGATTTGCCCGTTGTTACACGTGCGCTGCTTGATGCCGTCGGGCTGCCACGTGGCGAGGTGGGGCCTGCTGAGTCAGGCCCGCGCGAGCTTGGCTCGACGGTCTTCGACGACTTCTACCCCACCATCGAACCAGACCCGATTTTCACCGTCTCATCATCGGCCTGCACGTTGGAGATCGCGTTCGACGCCGCCTACCCTCACGCCCAGGTCTATTCGCCGGTGGATGCGGACTTCATCTGCTTCGAACCGATGACCGCGCCCGTCAATGCCTTACGCTCGGGCGACGACCTGCGCTTGGTGGCGCCGGGCGACGTGTTTACCGCGACGTTCCGTATCGATGTCACCGGCGCCTGACGCCGCACGACACACTCCGGTCAGCTGCTCTGTCCTGACGCATCGCCAAAGAATGCCTGTACGCGCGCGGCAGCCTTTGGGTCGCGTGGCTTGACAACCGGCTTCGGTGTGCTGCGCTCGACTAACCCACGCACCTGCTCGGCTGCATCGATCGCCGTCAATGCTGCGGTCTCCATCGAGACGAAATCGCTGACCCAGTCGCCTGCCACAAAGACGCGACCGCCGAGTCCCGCCTCGAGTGCGGCCTGTGCGCGCCAGCGACCCGGCGCAGCGAATGCACCGGCATGCGCCCATGGCATCACCCACGTCTCGACGATCTGCGAGCGCAGTTGTGGGTAGAGGCGGTCGAGGTCTCGCAGGAAAAGCTCCTCGATCTCGGCGTGACTCTTGTCGAGCAGCGGGTAGCCGCGCGACGCACCGCCGTAGACCATCAGCACGCTGCCCTGCTTGGGCGTGCCCGCCGCATACAGCGAATTGGTGTGGTTGAACAGCATGTTGAAGGCGTAGTCGGGTGTCAAAATCGAGTAGAGGTCATCCCATGGCATCGGCTCGATCTCGTCGGTGCGGATGCTCAGCACCACGTGCGGGCCGAAGCTGACACGATCGATTGCGCTGCGAAACCCGGGCGTCATCGCGTCCGCCATGAAGGGGATCAGATCGGGCGTTGGCACGGCGACGATCGCAGCGCGCGCACGAACAGTGCCCGTGCCGTTGGGGCCTTCGTACCCGACCGTAACGCCGGCGCCATCAAAACGCAGGCTCGTGGCGTTGGTCTGCAGCCGGATCTGAGCCGCGAGGTCACGCCCCATCGCCTCCGGCAGGAGACCTGCCCCACCCCGCATGTTGCGGCCGAGATCGCCCGCATCCCAGACGTGCCCGAACAGCGCAGCCATGGCCGACACCGAGATCTCGTGCGGATCCGCGATCGTACGGTTGCAAAGAGCAGTAAAGATCCGCTGGACGTCTGGCTCGAGGGGTCCCAGGAAATCGGCGAAGCTCTGATCGCCGTGATACTGCAGAAGGCGCAGCCGCACAGCTGCAGCCGTCTCCCCCGGCTGACGCTCGGCGAGACGCATGTACTCGTCGCCGATCTTCTTGACCTTGAGACCGGCACGTGCAAACGACACGCGGCCGCGCACCGAAAGCGGCAACTTGAACGGCAACAGCTCGGGGCGGGCGTCTTGGATGACGCGATCCTGCAGCGCCAAGTTCAGCATCGACCCGGTGATCGGCAGGACCTCGAGGTCATACTCGGTGACGAGCTGTCCGACCGTCGACTCGGGCGGCGGAAACATGTGCGCGCCAACGGTCATCGCGAGCTCGCCGCGCTGCTGCGACCAGATACGGCCGCCGACTCGGTCGGCCACCTCGAGTACCAGCGGGTCGAGATCGCGCAACTGTTTGGCCGCGGTCAGGCCGGCGATTCCCGCACCGATAATGACGACGTCGCGGTCTTCGACCATCTCCGCAGCATAGACGCGAGCAACGATTCACCGATCGGCGCTGTACCGTGTCGTCACGATGCTCGTCGATCTACCACCAACGGCAGTGATCGACTGATGCTGGCGGGCTTTAGCGAGCGGCGAACACTCTACGCCTGCATCCTCGCCACCGGCGCGATCTTCGTCGACATCACCATCGTCAACGTTCTGCTGCCGGAGATCCGCAATGACCTGCACACGAGCCTCGCGCAAGAGCAGTGGATCGTCAATGCCTACCTCGTCACGATGACGGCATTCGTGCTGCCCGCCGGCGTGATGGGCGATCTCTATGGGCATCGACGCATGCTGCAGATCGGCCTCGCCACGTTTGCCTTCGCAACGCTCCTCGTCGGTCTCGCACCCACCGCAAACTTCGAAATCGGTGCCCGTGGCCTACAGGGCCTTGCGGCCGCACTGATGACGCCCGCCTCGATTGCGATTCTCCGCACCTCGATTGCGCCCGAACGTCAGGCCCGTGCGGTCGGGCTGTGGGTGACAGGCACGAGCCTGTCCGTAGCAATTGCCCCCGCCTTTGGTGGTCTGATCGGTGGCGTGTTTGGTTGGCGCTGGGCCTTCTTGGTCGTGATTCCTGGCGTGCTAATTGCATTGTTCTTTGCCCGCGGCATCCTCGACACACCGCGCCGGGAGCGCCGCATTGACTACGTCGGTGGCGTGCTGACAGCTGGCGCTATCGGACTATTGACGGCAGCGCTGATCGAATGGCCTGCCCGCGGCCTAACCGACCCATTGGTGCTGGCACTGCTCGGACTCGGACTCGTCGTCGGCGGTATCTTTGTCGTCCACGAGCGCAGCTTCTCGGAGCCAATGCTTCCCGCGCGTGCGGTCCGCGATCGTACGATGAATCGCGTCCACGTCTTTACTATTCTGGCCTGGTCGACGCCGCTGCTCGTGTCGCTGCTGATCTCGATTCGGTTGCAATCAGCGCTCGGCTATGGACCAATTGCAACGGGCCTGCTGCTGCTGCCAATGAGCGTCATGGTGATGCTCTTCTCGCGCATACTGACGCACGTTGCTGCAGGTAACCAGATGTTGCTGATGCTGCGCCTCGGCCCGCTCCTGACCGCGGTCAGCTGCATCCCCGCGCTGTTCCTCGACGAGGGACGGATCTGGATCACGGTGCCCGCCCAGATGCTGCTCGGGATCGGCATGGCCTGCATGGCAGGGCCGGTGACGCACGCGGTGCTGCAGTTGTCGCCGTCGGGCGACGAGGGTATGCAGTCGGCAATCAATCTGGCAGCGGCCCGCTTCGGCACACTGCTGGCGATCGCCCTACTGGGCATCGCCGCCACCGTTGGTTGGTCGCTCTCGGGTGGTGGTAACGCGCCAGCGAATGCGCTGTCCGGCAGCGGCGCGTTCGCCGACGGCGCCTACCAGGCGGGCCTTGTCCTCGCCGCCGTGCTCGCCATAGCGGCTGTCCCCTTTGCGACCGCCGCTAAGCGGAAGCCGGCCGCAGCCGCCTGAGCGACGCGACGAGGAAGACCGCTGCGAGGACCACGACGATGCCGAACACCCACTCGTTGACCCGCGCCCCGGCGATCACGTGGGCGGGATCGATGCGCAGCTTCTCGACCCATAGGCGTCCGATGCCGTACAGCAACAGGTACGCCGCAAAGATCGTGCCGACCCTAGCGCGGTCCCAGACGCGCGGGATCACAATCAGCACCAGCACAGCAAAGACGCCGAGATTCCAGAGCGATTCGTAGAGAAACGTCGGTTGGAACGTCGCCACGTTGATGTACTCCACGGGCCGATACTGCTGGTCGATCTGTACAGCCCACGGCAGGTTGCTCGGCCCACCAAACAATTCCTGATTAAACCAGTTGCCCCAACGCCCAATCACCTGCGCCAGGATCAGCCCCGGAGCAATGCAGTCGAACACGCCGAGCGTGGGCAGCCCCAGACGTCGCGCTGCGATGTAGGCACCGATAGCACCGCCAATGATCACGCCGGGCATCCCAAGGCCGCCCTGTTGGATCAGGATGATGCGCACCGGATCGTCGGCGAACAGGTACCAGTCGGTGGCGACGTGGTAGAGGCGCGCGCCGATGATACCGGCGGGCACGGCCCATATTGCCAGCGTGTAGACGCCCTCCGGATCCCAACCGCGACGACGAAACTCGCGGCGGCAGATGAAGATCGCAAGCCCAATGCCGATCGCAATCAGCAAGCCGTACCAGCGCTGCCCAAACGAGCCAATTTGAAAAACGTACGGCGAGGACGGGCTGGGAATCGAGGCGAGCAGCATGCCGCACAGAGTATCCGAGGTTACGCGTGCCTGTCATGGTGCAACAACCCCCCAACACAGATCCGTACGGTACGCCAAACTGGTCGCAGCCTATTCGTCTTTGGCTCGTGGCTCGTGGCTCGAGAATGCCGGCCCGAGTCGCCTACTGCTCCACGCCTCGCGGCCCGCAAAAGACGTACCGCACGCGACCGTCACACGGCAGATCCAGCAGACCGCTGAACACCCGAAGGGCTGTCACCTACCCTGCAAGCGATGGCCACTGATCGCTATAGCGCTGCCGATATTCGGGTCCTCGAGGGCCTCGAACCCGTGCGCGTACGCCCCGGCATGTACATCGGCGGCACGAACAGCCGCGCGCTGCATCATCTGCTCTGGGAGGTAATCGACAACTCGGTCGACGAGGCGCTGGCCGGCCGCTGCTCGAACATTCGGGTCGAACTCGCAGACAACGAGGTGATTACCATCTCGGACGATGGCCGTGGCATTCCCGTCGACATCCATCCCGAACAGGGCGTCTCGGCACTCGAACTGGTCTTCACAAAGCTCCACGCGGGCGGAAAATTCGGCGACGGTGGCTACAAGGTGTCTGGCGGCCTACACGGCGTGGGTGCCTCCGTCACGAATGCGCTGTCCGAGTGGCTCGAGGTCGAGGTGCGCCGCGACAAACACCTCTGGAACCAACGCTATCAGCGCGGCCTGCCCGATGGTCCTGTGCGGGAGGTGCGCGAACTCAAGAAGGGCGAGGGCACTGGCACAACCGTCAGATTCACACCCGACCGCACAATCTTCGACAAGAACGCCCACCTCTCACCACTCACCGTCCAGCAGCGCCTGCGCGAAAAGTCGTTTCTCGTGCGCGGCCTAGCCTTTACCTTGCGCACCGCCGACGGCACCGAGCATACGTACAAGAGCGACGAAGGTCTCTCCGACTACGTACGCGAGCTCAATGAGAGTCGCGATGCGGCACACCCGACAGTCATCTCGCTGTCCGGCAGTTCGGGCGACATCGCCATCGAGATTGCGCTGCAATGGACGATGGGTGCGGATGATCGCGTCTACAGCTTCTGCAACGTCGTCAACACCGTCGATGGTGGTGCCCACGTCTCGGGTCTGCGTCGTGCACTGACAAAGGTCCTCAACCAAGCCGCACACGATGCGGGTCGCCTAAAGAAGGACAAGAGCGAGACGCTCGACGCCAAAGATGTCGCCGATGGTCTGACGGCTGCGATCTCGGTGATGCTCGAGAACCCGCAATTCGAGGGCCAGACGAAGGGACGCCTGAACAACCAGGAGGCCCAGACGGCCGTCAATGCGTTTGTCACGCAAGCGCTCGCAGATTGGCTCGCAGACAAGAAGAACGCGGACGACGCCAAGAAGATTCTCGATCGAGTCGTGCTCGCACGCGACGTGCGCCTCGCCAAGGCGAAGATCTCGAAGAAGCTCCGCAACGCGGCGACATCGATCATGAGCGACTCGAACCTGCCGGGCAAGCTCGCCGACACGATCGACAATCCGGCGATCCCGAACTCGGATCGTGAGATCTTCATCGTCGAGGGCGACTCCGCCGGCGGCAGCGCCAAGCAGGCTCGCGACAACGCGACGCAGGCAATCCTCCCGATCCGCGGCAAGATCCTCAACGTGCTCGGCGCCAAGAACGGCAAGGCGTTCGACAACACCGAGGTCGACTCGATCCTCGTCGCGCTCGGTGGCCGCAAGGATCTGATCGGCGCCACGCTCGTCGCGACACTCGAAGAGCAGCAGCTGCGCTACGGCAAGGTCGTCATCACCGCCGACGCCGACGCCGACGGTGCACATATCGCGAACCTGCTGATCACGCTCTTCCACGAGTTGTTCCCCGATCTGCTCGTGGCCGGCCGGATCTTCGTGGCGCGTCCGCCGCTGTTTCGCATCTCCCTCAAAGATGGCGCCGCCCTCTACGTGCACACCGACGACGAGCTCAAGGCGGCGCTCGTCGCGCACAAACGCACGGGCGACCACGTCACGCGCTTCAAGGGGCTCGGCGAAATGAACCCCGACCAGCTGCGCGAGACCGTCTTCGACCCGACCACGCGACGCCTGCTGCAGATCTCGATCGAGGATGCCGCCGAGGTGGCTAAGACCGTCGATCTCGTGATGGGCTCGAACCCCGCCCCCCGCCGCGCCTGGCTCGAAGAGGCCGCGGGCGACACCGAGGTACTGGTGTGAGCAACAACGACGACGTCCCCGAGGGCCAGCTCGACCTGTCCGTTCAGGAAACAGAGGAGCCAACGGCCGAGCACGACCACCCCGCCGACGAGGCTCCCGTGGAGAAGATCGCAGTGGTCGCCGAGACGGAGGCAGACGACGAGGACGATGCCGACGCTGACGTGGACGATGACGCGGTGGCCGAAGGGGCCAACGACGACGACGATGGCGGCGGCGGGATCGCCCGCCTCGACTGGGAAGGCGACTCGATCGATGCCTCCGACGCCCTGCTCGAGCGCGCGATGGCGTACGGCATGTACGTCAACCTCGGTCGTGCGCTGCCCGACGTGCGCGATGGCCTCAAACCGGTGCAGCGCCGCATCGTCCACGCCATGGACGAGCTCGGTGGTCGCGCTGGGCGGTCGTACCAGAAGTCGGCACTGACCGTCGGCCACGTCATCGGCAACTACCACCCGCACGGCGACTCGGCGGTCTACGACGCGATGGTGCGCATGGCGCAGGACTTCGTCCTCAACGTGCCGCTCGTCGACGGCCAGGGCAACTGGGGCAGTGTCGGTCCAAAAGAGTACTCCGACCCGCCGGCCGCCTACCGCTATACGGAGGCGCGGCTCTCCCCCGCCGCGACCGCCTGGCTATCGGACCTGCGCCCCGAGATCGTGCCGGAGTACAAACCGAACTTCACGGAGAAGAAGCAGGAGCCGTGGGTTCTGCCCGTCACCTTCCCAAATCTGCTCGTCAATGGCTCGCGCGGCATTGGCTGGTCGATGGCATGCGACGTTCCACCCCATAACCTCGCCGAGGCCTGTGCCGCCGCGATCGTGTTGGCCGAGAACCCGGACGCCACGCTCGACGATCTAATGGCCGTGATGCCCGGACCCGACTTTCCGACGGGCGGGATTCTGGTCGACCCGCAGGCGCTACCCGAGGCGTACGCCAAGGGCCAGGGCACCGTCAAGTTGCAGGCGCGTTTCCATACGGAACCGCTGCCGGGCGGCGTGCAGGCGATCGTCGTAACCGAGCTGCCCTATGGCGTCTCGCCCGACCAGATCGTGGCCGAAGTCGTCAAAGCGGCGCGCGCCGACAAGATTCGCGACGTCACCGAAATGCCGCGCAACCTCACCGACCGCACGGGCACACGCGTCCAGATTCGCTGCAAGCGCGGCGGCTCGATCGACCGCCTAATTGCCGATCTCTTCCGCACCACGTCACTGCGCGTCACCGTCGGGATCAACATGACCGTGCTGGTCGAGGGATCGCCTCGCCAGATCGGCCTGCGCGAGGCGCTCGATCGCTTCGTTGACTTCCGTTTTACGATTGTCACGCGGCGGCTCGAATTTGAGCGCGACGAGTTGCTGCGCGAGCTCCATCGCCTAATTGCGATCCTCGCCGCCCTCGACGCCATCGATGCGGTCATCAAGATCGTGCGCGCTAGTGAGGACGACGACGACGCCAAGGCGCAATTGATCAAGAAGCTCAAGGTCACGCCGTATGGCTCGGATGTTCCCGTGCCGATTGACGATGACCAGGCGCAATGGATCATCGACATGCCGATCAAACGCCTCGCGCGTCTCAATCGACTGTCGCTCGAAAAGGACCGCACGACCAAGGGTGAGCGCGTCGACGAGATCGGTCGCATCCTCGAGTCGCATGCGCGACTGAAGAAGATCGTCGTCGGCGAACTCAAGGACGCTGCTGCACTCTCGGGCCCGCGCCGTACCGTCCTTGGCGGCGATGCCTCGGCCGTCTCGGCGAATAGCGATGCTACAACGAGTGGCAAGACGATTGATGTGGTCCAGCGCCCCAAGACCGACATCTGGCTCGGTGGCACCCGCAGTGGCCTCTTTGCCGCCCTGTCGCGTGCGTCAATGCCAACCACGTACCCCGTCGACATCCAGCCCGGCGATCGCCCGCTAGCGCTCGTCTCGTCCGACTCGGAGAGCGAGATCCTCTGCTTCACCAGCGATGGCCAGGTCGCGCGCCTTCGCACCAACGAGTTGCCGCTCTCCTCCCGCTCCGTCAAAGGCACAAAGGCACTCGCGCTACCACGCGGACAAGAGCTCGTGGCGCTCGCCCCAGCCACCGCGGAGTTCCTCCTGCTCGTCTCTGAGCAAGGCGAGATCAAACGCTGCCAACCCGATTCGCTCGCAGGCACCCACGGCATGCCGAGCCCCGCGTTCGGGATGCCATCCGGCGACCGGCTCGTCGCGGTCGTCGCCCATGCCGAGAGCGCGGAGATTCTCATCGCCACTGCCAGCGGCAAGGTGCTGCGCACGGCGATGCACCCGATCCGGCCAGTGAAGAGCGCGAACGCCGGTGGCGTCGCTGGCGTCAAACTCGCGGCCGGCGATCGCGTCGTCGGCGCCTGCGTGGTGGGCGACGGCGATCTCTACGTAGTGCACGAGTCGGGCTTCGGCAAGCGCGTGCCACTCGCAGAGATCCCCACCAAGGGTCGTGGCGGTGGCGGTGTCGCGTTGGCCGCACCCGACAAGCCGTCGAAGGAACCGGCCGGATTCGTCAGCGCGATTGCCTGCTCATCGGAGCCCCCCGCAGCCGTCCTCTTGTCCGGCCAGATCACAACGCTGCCCGGCTCCGAATCGACGGCGCGCGCCACGGTTTCACGACCGCTGATCGACGTGGTCGTCGGCGACGAGGTCGTTGCGCTCTCGTAGGCGCGGTCGACTGTCTCCCGCACGCGTTCGGTTGGACCAGCCTTGGTGGCACACGAACACGTGACAGGTCGCTAGATCGGCAGCCAGAGCGCGTCGTGGCCCACGGCGATGCGCCGCGCCTTGTCACTGGCCGCAAGCGAGATCAGCTCCCACTCAGCTGCCGCGAGGTCGGGGTCGTCATTGCGCGTGCAGTTGAGAAGCGCAACCTCAAAGGTCGTGAGCCCGCGCGGGAAGGCGGGCAGCGTCTCGGTCGGGCCCGCCGGACCACGCTGCGGCAGCGTGGGATCGAGATTCGCGATGCAGACGTCGTAGGCGGCGAGCGGCTGCCAGCCGGCCGCGACAAGCATCTCGCCGTCATGTTCGAAGGTGAGGCTCGGTGCGGTGTAGCGTTCATCACCGTCGGTCGTCGCGGTCTTGCCCTGTGCGGTCGCGGCCGGCAGGATCGTGCGCGACCTGCGCTTGTCGGCGAGGTACTCCTCCTCAACCGCCGGATCGTCGAGACCTGCGATTACCGCATCGGCGTCGATCCCCGGGACCGCACGCACGATCGGCTCGAGGACGTCGAGTGTGTCGTGTGGCCGCGGGTCGGTAAACCACGAGAAGCGCAGCGCGCGCAGCACAGCGTCGGCGGCATCGTGGCCCTGCCGCCGCGCGCTGACCACGAGGCGACAGGCCAGGCCGGTTGCGGCAGGACGCTCGCGTGGGAACGTCGCGAACGGCATGCCGAAGCGATCTCGAAACTCGATGTGCCACTGCGTCATCTTCTCGCCCGTATACCCCGAGTCGATATAGCGCTGGGGATCCTCGGCGAGACCGATCATGCAAGTGCGCCACGTCAACCCATCCCCGTAGCGCCACTCGAGCGCGCGAACGAACGGCTCGGCAGAGTAGGCCCAGGGACAGCCAGGGTCGGTGTAATGGACGACGGTAATTGGCATCCGTGCAGCGTAGCGCGGGGTAGCTCGAGCCAACCCCCACCGCCCCTGGTTTCGTAAAGGGGTCAGACCCCATCGCGAAATCGCCCCCACAACCACGCTCGACAGACGGTTTTAGGGGGCGGATGTCACAACTGCGGGGAAGGGCGGACGCCACAACCGCGGGGTTGTGATGTCCGCCCCCCATACTCAACCACGCTCGACAGACGGTTTTAGGGGGCGGACATCAAAACCCCGCGGTTGTGGCGTCCGCCCTTCCCCGCAGTTGTGGCATCCGCCCCCCCATCACGAAACCTCACAGACATACTGTCCCTCGTGTCCGCCCGCGCCTCCGACCGCCGCATCCTCGCGCTCGCGATCCCAGCGCTCGGCGCGCTCGCGGCCGAGCCGCTCTACCTGCTCGTCGATATCGCCGTTGTTGGACACCTCGGTAAAGAGGCACTCGCCGGACTCGCCGTCGGAGCAGCACTACTCGGCAACACCGTCTGGCTGATGAGCTTCCTCGCCTACGGCACGACCGGCCGGGCATCACGCCTCTACGGCGCCAACCGCCGAGCCGAAGCAGTGGATGCCGGCGTCCAGGCGACCTGGCTTGGTGCCGTGCTCGGCATCGCCCTACTCGTGATCTTCCAGATCCTTGCCGAACCTCTGGTCCAACTGATCGCGGGCAACCACCCCGAAACCCAGGCGGCAGCACTCGGGTGGCTACGGATTGCACTATTCGGGCTACCACTCGTGACGATAGTGCTGGCCGGGCTAGGCTGGCTACGCGGCGTACAAGAACTCAGGAAACCATTGGTCTTCCTGATCATCGCGAACATCGTCAGCGCCGGACTCGCCCCACTCTTCGTCTACGGACTCTCGATGGGACTCAACGGTTCCGCTGTCGCAAACGTAATCGGACAAGCCATCGCCGCCGCACTCTTTCTGCGCGCTCTACTCCGCGAGCGCGCATCGCTGCGCCCGCACCGCGTTGGCATCACCGTCCAACTCGGATCAGCACGCGACCTCGGGCTACGCACCATCGCCATGCAGGGCGTATTCCTCAGCGCAACATCGATCGCGTCGCGCCTCGGCCCCGAACAAGTCGCGGCCCACCTGATCGCAATCCAGCTTTGGTACTTCCTCGCGCTGACACTCGACGCATTCGCAATCGCCGGGCAGGCCCTGATCGGCGAGTTGCTCGGAGCGGGCGAGGTCGAGGCAGCGCGTGCTACCGCCATGCGTCTCTGCCAGCTCGGCGCAATGGTCGGTGCCGTCTTCGGTGTAATCATCCTCGCGGGCTGGCGCATCATCCCGCGCCTGTTCACCTCCGACGCAGACGTCCTCCACGCACTCAACACGCCGTGGGGCTGGTTCGCCGCAATGCAGCCATTCGGCGGTGTCGTCTTCGCGATCGATGGGATTCTGATCGGGGCCGGTGACACTGCTGGTATGCGGAACTTCACCCTCGTGGCCGTACTCGTCGGCTATGTTCCACTGATGCTCGGCACGGTCTACTTTGGCTTCGGCCTGAACGGCCTCTGGGCTGGTCTTACCGCATTCGTGCTGATCCGCTTCGTCCTCGGCGGACTGCGTACATATCGTGGCCATTGGGCCGTCGCCGGAGCCACAACATGAGCCCATCATTTAGCACGGCCCTACGCCTGTGGTTCAAACTCGGCTGCATCTCATTCGGCGGGCCAATCGCACAGATCGACCTGATGCACCGCGAAGTCGTCGAGCGCCGCGGCTGGATCGACGAGCGAACATTCCTGCACGCACTCCGGCTCTGCACCGCGCTACCCGGCCCTGAAGCACAGCAACTCGCCTGCTACCTCGGCTACCGCCTGCACGGCATTCGCGGCGCACTCGCCAGTGGCGGGTTGTTTATCCTCCCCAGCCTCGTACTGATCATCGCGTTGTCGTGGATCTACATGGTCTACGGCGAAACCGATGTGATGCTCGGCATCGTGCGAGGACTGGGCGGCGCGGTCGTGGCCCTCGTCGTGGTTGCCTGCATCCGGATGGCGAAGAAGGTCGTTCGCACGCGCTGGGCACTGGCAATCGCGATCGTTGCAGGCATTGCGCTTTTCCTCGGCGGCTACTTTCCCCTGATCGTCGCGATCGGCGCCGTTACAGGAATCGCGATCGGACGGTTTCGCCCGGGCGCGCTCGTTCCGCTCGAAGACCAGACCGACCCAGGCGAGCCACCGCACCCAATCGATCGCCCGGCACTGATCCGTCGCGTCGTGATTGGTGCTGCCATCTGGCTCGGCGGTATCGGGGCCCTGCTACTGGTCGGCGGCCTCGTCGCAGATCTGACCGGGTTCTTTACGCTGGCTGCACTCGTCAGCTTCGGCGGGGCCTACGCCGTGCTCCCATTCGTGGCTTCCGCAGCCGTCACTCGCTATGGCTGGCTAACACCCGAGCAGATGGTCGCCGGCCTAGCGCTCGGCGAGACGACTCCGGGACCGCTGATCATGGTCAACTCCTTCGTTGGCTTCGTCGCGGGATGGACCGTCCTCGGTGGCTTCGTTGGCGGCCTGACTGGCGCACTGGTCGCGACTGCCGCCACCTTCGCTCCCTCCTTTCTGCTGATTACCGGCGGCGCGCCACTCGTCGACCATGTGCCGCAGCGCGGCCCCGTGGCCGATGCGCTCGCTGCACTGCAGGGCGTCGTAGCCGGAGCCGTCGTCGTCCTCGTGCTCTACCTCGCCGACCACGCACTCCTCCGCAATGGCGGCGTTGACCTGGTCGCGATCGCCGTCGCAATCACGATCTTCTATCTTCGCCGCCGTGATACCTCCGTGCCACTGCTGGTCGTCGGTGCAGCTGTGATCGGCGGACTCTGCGGACTGATCGATCCGAGCTTCGGCCTCCTCGGCTGACCCCACTCCCGTGGCATGATGTCGGCATGACGCGCACTCCGGATCCTCTCAACGCGCGCCGTCCGCTGCCCGGCGTCGACGGCGTCGACTACTACGCCATCGCCGCGCTCGACGAGGCCGGCATTGACACCAGCCACCTGCCATACACCGTGCGAGTCCTGCTCGAGATGCTGTTGCGTCACAGCACCGGCCCCCACGTCTCGGAAGCCGACATCCGAGCGCTCGGCAATTGGTCCGCGCCAGCACCTGAGGGCACCTCGGTGCCCTTCATGCCAGCACGAGTGATCCTCCAAGACTTCACCGGCGTGCCGACCATTGCGGACCTCGCCGCCATGCGCGATGCCTTCGCGCGCATGGGTGGCGACCCGGCCAAGATCGATTCGCACGTGCCCGTCGATCTGGTGATCGACCACTCTGTCCAGGTCGATGCGTTCGGCACGCGCTTTGCCTATGAGGCCAACAAGGAGCGCGAATACGAGCGCAACGGCGAGCGTTACCGCTTCTTCCGCTGGGCTCAAGGAGCCTTCGAGAAGCTTCGAGTCGTGCCACCCGGTATGGGCATCGTGCACCAGGTCAACCTCGAGCACCTCGCCCACGTCGTCGACGTCCGCGACCATGCTGGTGGGCCCGTCGCGCTGCCTGACACGCTCGTCGGCACCGACTCGCACACGACGATGATCAACGCCCTCGGCGTGCTCGGCTGGGGTGTCGGAGGCATCGAGGCCGAGGCCGCCATGCTCGGCCAGCCGCTTGTCATGGGCGTGCCGATCGTGATCGGCTTCGAGTTCCGCGGCTCGCTCCAGACGGGGGTCACCGCAACGGATCTGGTACTGACAATCACCGAGCAGCTGCGCGCCTATGGCGTCGTTGGATGCTACGTCGAGTTCTGCGGCGATGGCCTGAGTGCGCTGTCGATCCCCGACCGGGCAACGCTTTCGAATATGTCACCCGAGTACGGCGCCACCGCCGCGATGTTCCCCGTTGATGCCGAGACGGTGCGCTTTCTCCGCGCCACCGACCGTGCCGAACACGCCGACATCGTCGAGACGTACTGCCGCACCCAGGGCCTCTTCCGCGAGGACGGCCAGGCGCTCGCGACCTACTCCGACATCCTCACCCTCGATCTTTCGACGGTCGAGCCGAGTCTGGCGGGCCCGAGCCGCCCGCAAGATCGGGTCGCGCTCGGCAAGACGCGCGAGAGCTTTCAGCAGGCCTTCCCGCGCGACCCCTCGCCGGTGCGCCTGCCCGTCGCCGCACTCGTTCCCGCCGGCGCGGCTGGTGGAACGACGACGACCGAGGATTGTGTCGTTGATCACGGCAGCGTCGTAATCGCTGCGATCACCTCGTGCACGAACACGTCGAACCCGTCGGTGATGGTCGCCGCCGCCCTGCTCGCTCGCAACGCGGTCGCGCGTGGCCTCGAGTCGAAGCCGTGGGTCAAGACCAGCCTCGCGCCCGGCTCGCGGGTCGTCACGGATTACCTCGAGCGTGCCGATCTGATGCAGTACCTCAACGCCTTGCGTTTCAACCTTGTCGGCTACGGCTGCACGACCTGCATCGGAAACTCGGGGCCACTCGCCCCTGCACTCGACGCCGCCATCTCTGAGCACGAGCTCGTCGTTGGCGCCGTGCTGTCGGGCAACCGTAACTTCGAGGGGCGCATCCACCCGCGCGTGCGTGCCGCCTACCTTGCATCGCCGCCACTCGTCGTGGCGTACGCGCTCGCGGGCACCCTCAACATCGATCTGACGAGCGAGCCGCTCGGCATCGACGGTGAAGGCGAGCCGGTCTACCTCCACGACATCTGGCCGTCGATGGACGAGGTCAACGACGTCATCAACTCGGCGATTACTCCGGACCTGTACGCGCACGAGTACGGCACGATCTGGGACGGCGACGAGCGCTGGCGCGAATTGGTCGCGCCCACGGGCGAGACGATGGATTGGACGCCCACTTCGACATACGTGCGCGAGCCACCGTTCTTTACCGGGATGGCCAAGGATCCGCGCGACCTAACCGACATCAACGGTATGCGCGCGCTCGTCCTGCTCGGCAATTCGATTACGACCGACCATATTTCGCCTGCCGGAGCGATCCAGCCCGACGGTCCGGCTGGCCGCTGGCTGATCGAGCATGGCGTCGAGCCCGGCGAGTTCAACTCGTACGGCTCTCGTCGCGGCAACCATGAGGTGATGGTGCGCGGCACGTTTGCCAACATCCGCCTCAAGAACGAGCTCGTGCCCGGCACCGAAGGCGACATTACCGCGCACCAGCCATCCGGCGCCGTGATGTCGATCTATGAGGCGGCCGAACGCTATCGCGACGAGGACGTCCCGCTGATTATCCTCGCCGGCCGCGAGTACGGTGCGGGTTCCTCGCGCGATTGGGCTGCCAAAGGCACGCTGCTGCTCGGCGTCAAGGTCGTGATTGCCGAGTCATACGAGCGTATCCACCGCTCCAATCTCGTCGGCATGGGCGTGCTGCCGTTGCAGTTCCTGGAGGGAGCGACCCGCCAGTCGCTCGGTATTGACGGTACCGAGACGTTCGCCGTCACCGGCCTGCCGACACTGATACCCGGCGGCTCGTTGACGGTCACGGCGACGCGCGAGGACGGGAGCGAGGTCATCTTTGACGCGCTGGCTCGCGTCGATTCGCCCGTCGAGATCGACTACTTGCGCCACGGCGGGATCCTGCCGATGGTGCTGCGCCAGATGGTGTGAGCAAAGGAGTCTGACCCCTTTTGTTCACTCTTCGAGTAGGCGCTCGAGCACTTCTGCGACACCGTCATCAACATTCGATGAGGTAATCTCGTCCGCCACAGCGAGAACATCGGCATGCGCATTCGCGACGGCAACGCCATGCCCCGCGAGGCGCAGCATCGGCAGGTCGTTCGGCATATCCCCAAAGGCGATCGTATCGGCGAGCGCGATGCCGTGCCGCTCACAAGCAATCCGCAGGCCGCGCCCCTTGTCGACACCCTTTGCTGAGATCTCGACGATGCCATAGCCCGAATGCGTCACCTCGGCGCGATCGCCGACGATCGCATGGACGACGCGCACAAGTTCGTCGTGGGCGAGCTTGTCATCACGCACGATCAGCTTTGTGGTCTCCGTCATCTCCACCATCTGGAGCACATCACCAATCATCGTGTCGGGCGGTGTTGCGATATGCGCCGGATACTCCGCATCGCGGCCAAACCGAAAGGTCTGCTCGCAGGCGAAGTGGCAGCCAGGCGCGTCAGCGCGGAGTGCCACGACCAGCTCGACGGCGAGTTCGCCGGAGAGTGGTGCGTGGTCGATCACGGCATGCTCGTCAACGTCATACAGCAATGCTCCGTTGGCACATACGACAATCGAGTGTGCGCCGGTCGCCTCGGGCAAATCCTTGACCCATCGCGGCGGCCGTCCCGTCACGAGCACAATCTCGCTGCCACGCTCCACCACACGATCCAGTGCGCGGCGGGTACGAACGCTCACCTCACCGTCCTGGTCGAGCAAGGTACCATCGAGATCCGATGCGACGAGACGGGGTAAGCGACTGATCATGCGCGTCGTCGACCCGACCAATTAGTGCAATCTCGCCGCAACATCATCCGCGCCCAACGCTGTCTGCGAAAGACCTGCTGCACGACGTGAATCCTCTTCCCAACCGAGAACACTCGGTGGATTCTTCTCCATCTGGACGCCGCCGGGGCCCGCCGATGCGGGCCTCGCGCTTTTCTCGGATCACGCGAGAATAAAGCCGAGGAACACGGTGTTCGCGACAAGCAGCACTGCGAGAATGATGGTGAAGCGCGTGAGGTTGCGCTCCATCACCTGCGTCGCGCCAAACTGCGACTGCCCAATGCCGAAGGCACCCGAGAGCCCCGAGTCCTTGCCCGAGTGCGCGAGCACGAGGATAATCACGAGGATTCCTAAGATCACTTGGAGAGCAACAAAGACACCTTCGAGCATGCCCGCAGTCTACCCGGATCGCTTTCTGCAAACGCCGGTCCAGCACCGTAACGCCAACTGTCCCCGTCTTTCTACAGGCTGGTGCTGCTCGCACAATCGCCGCACGATCGTCATCATGCAGCGGATGAGCACTGACCTAGCCCCCAAGTATCCGCACGGAAAGCGCCTGACATGAGCATCATTGTCGGCGTCGACCTCGGCGCCACCAAGATCCAGACGATCGCCACGACACGCGATGCGAGCATCGTTGGGCGCCACCGGATGGCGTCTCCAGCGACGGGTGGTCCCGCTGCGATTGTCGCTGCGATCTGCATGTCGGTGCGCGACACACTACGCGCGGCGGGCGCTGAGCTTGGCGATCTGCAGGCGATCGGGATCGGGGCTCCCGGCCAGGTCGATACGACAACGGGTGTCGTGCTCCAAGCAGTCAACTTGGCTGGTTGGGACCGGCCAGTACCGCTCGCTGCGCTCGTCCGCGCCAATCTTGATGTGCCCATCATGCTCGCCAACGATGTTCAGGCGAGCGTTGTCGGCGAGTATCGCGCGGGTGCTGGTCGTAGCGCGACTTCGATGCTGGGCATCTTCTGTGGCACAGGTGTTGGTGGTGGATTGATCCTGGAAGATCGTCTGTGGCGGGGAGCGGGCGCCGCAGGCGAGATCGGTCATACGGTGGTGCGACGTGGCGGTGCGCGTTGTGGCTGTGGAAGGCGAGGCTGCCTCGAGGCGTACGCGGGACGACTCGCAATGGAGCAGCGCGCTCGGCGCTTGCACGATGCGGGGCGGGCGACGGTGCTGTTCGAGGTGATGGAGCAGCAGGGCCGTGCGCGCCTAACCAGTCGCGTTTGGGCCGATGCATTGGCCAAAGGCGATGCTGTTGCGGTCGCCTTGATCGACCGTGCGACGCAGGCAATCGGTACTGCGGCTGGAAGTGCCGCAAACCTGTTGGATGTCGACCGTATCGTGGTGGGTGGTGGTCTGGCAACGCGGCTCGGCAAGCCTTTCGTGCAGGCTATTCGCGCGGCAGCGGTGCCTGTCGCACTGCGCGACGACACGGCTGCGCGGATCGTTTTGGCCGAACTTGGCGATGATGGTGGCGCGCTTGGAGCGGCGCTGCTGGCAGGCTCGGTTTCGTGATGGGGGGGGCGGATCCCACAACCGCGCGGATGGGCGGACGCCACAACCGCGGGGTTGTGATGTCCGCCCCCTAAAACCGTCTGTCGGGCGTGGTTGGGTCTGGGGGGCGGACATCACAACCCCGCGGTTGTGGCGTCCGCCCATCCGCGCGGTT
>Ga0105052_10000029_pt1 | contig 143260 bp, 146 predicted proteins | sample FRY03_FD_78094 | JGI IMG/M metagenome (GOLD analysis project Ga0105052, IMG submission 78094) | Freshwater microbial communities from Lake Fryxell liftoff mats and glacier meltwater in Antarctica - FRY-03 | ecosystem: Environmental > Aquatic > Freshwater > Ice > Glacier meltwater ... | reverse complement strand
GTTTATGAAAGACAGGCTCATTTTCTCCTTGAAAGTTGTCAAAAAACTGATTCAAAATTGGGGCCTAAATCGCATCTCGGTCGATTGCAACAACCGTGTCATAAAGTCCATAATGGCGAAGCCATGGGTGAGAATTAATACCTGTGTACGAAAGTGATGAGTCCTCATAACGTCGGAAAGCAAAGAATGCTTGATTCATATGTGTTGCATTGAAAACTCCAAGCGACTTGAGTAGGTCAAAGTCCTTGACGGTGAGGCCAGTTACCGATTTGAAAAGATCAGGCTCAAGTTTTGTAATGACATCGTTTAAGGTATTTTCTCTAAAGTCTGTTAGGTACATAAATGCAGGAATTCGAGTGACAAATTTTATTAGTTTTTCCTGAATCTGCTTTCTTTTGGACTTATATTCTTTCTCGACATCAGTTAATTCGCGCTTCGTCTTCTCAATAATTTTGTCGCCCTTCTCACGCTTGGTAGCCCGCCAGGGTCAAAATTGCGACTGCATAAGAGTGCAGGACGGAGATTCTGGAGCGAAATCCGCCGAATGATCGTTAGAGATTAGCGACGCCGAGATGACGGTGGTGGACGCCGAGAGCCGTGGCGCTCGAGCAGCGCCACTGTTGATCCATCACCTTTTATTTGATTTCGCACTGCGCTAATTCTTTTCTTTGCTTGAGCAACTGCAGCGGCATGATCAACAATCGGCTCCGGATAATTATTTCGCAGCTCGCTTGAAACAAACCAAGGAATAGCGAGCATAGAAAGTGGAACGTCTTGTAATTCTGGGACCCATTTGCGCACAAACTCACCAGTTGGATCGTGATCAGATTGTTGCTTGATCGGATCATAAATTCGTAATGTATTCATACCAGTAACTCCTGATTGCATCTGTATCTGCGGCCAGTGAATTCCTGGGTCGTAGTCGGTAAACCAGCGAGCGAGCACTCGTCCGGATTCTTGCCACGGCAACCACAAGTCATATGAAGCAAATGATGTAACCATTGATCGCATCCGAAAAGTCGTCCAGCCCGTTGCAGCTAACGATCGCACTACCGCGTCAACCATTGGATATCCCGTCATACCCTGCGTAAATGCTTCTAGCGCTTCGGCGTTGGCAGAAGTGGGTCGCAAATTATCAAAGGCCGGATGTAGTGCGCGATGTTCAATGTATGAAGCATCTTCGAGTTTTTGTGCAAAATGATCTCTCCATGCAATGCGCTCTTCGAAAGCGTTGAGTGAAAATTTTGGTGACGATGCTTCGCCTTTGCGTGATTGCACCATGGTGTGAACTTCGCGTGGACTGATTGTGCCAAGTGCTAAATGAACTGACAGCCGTGAGCAGCCCGACAATCCGCTTACGGGACTTGAGAGATGACGTTCATATCCAGTGACACGTTCGCTGATCCATGTGCGCAGAACTTCGCGTGCTTCCTTCTCGCCACCGCGCTGGCGCGAGACCATCTTCTCCGGTGTGATGCCAAGATCACGCTTCCACGTCGCTTCAATGCCAAACTCTTCGTGCGAGTGAATCGATTCGATAGCGACCTCGGCCAATAACTCCTCAAGCACTTGGACTACTTCTCCCACTCGCACAACAAGCGGAGCGCCAAGGGTTGCCAGCGATTCCCGTAAATCAGTCAGGCCATCAAGTACCAATTCAATATGCCTGGGTGACGTGTGCGGATGAGCGATCAAACTCGGTTCAAAAATATAGAGCGGAAGTACTGGTGCTCCCGATTCGACTGCTGCAGTGAGCGATGCATGATCATTAACGCGGAGGTCGCGTTTGAACCAGACAATCTGCACGTCGGGGCGGCCCATAAACCCTCCCTTTAATTCGTCGCGAAAACTCGCTTTATTTTCTACTTACCAGTGTGATGAGACCGCTGAACTAGATTTTTTTAAGCCGACTTGTGGTGGTTGAAGAATTCATCCGATTGTTCGACCAGGCTTCCTAAACCACCGTCAAGGAATTCGCCATCGACGTTGATCTGTGGGACTGAACGAAATCCGCGTGAGACCAAGAAAAGTTTTGCTTCTTCATCGGCCTCTATGTTGATTTCAACATAACGTACGCCTTTACGTGTGAGAAGGTCTTTAGCTTGGACGCACTTTGGACATGTATCTTTTGAATAAATTGTGATCATAGACTGAAGCCAGCAAATGTTTCGCCATCGACGTCTTGCTTGGTTCCACCAATAACGTAATTTGTGATCTCTGTTTCTTGTGGTGCAACCTGAACATCTGCACCAGCAATCCACTTCTGTGTCCATGGGAGTGGATTTGAAAGTGTCTTTTTCGAGTCATTAAGACCGACTGCAGTCAGGCGCTTTTCAAGAATGTAATCAACATAGTCACAGAGCAACTTCTCGTTGAGACCAATCATTGATCCATCTTGGAATAAGTAATTTGCCCATTGCTTCTCTTGCTCTGCTGCGGCATGGAAAATCGCGATGCACTCATCACGAGTCTCTTCCTTGATGCGGGCAAAGTCTGGGTCATCGCCAGGAAGGATATTAATCAAGATCTGAGTTGATGCGAGGTGAACGTTCTCATCGCGAGCGATCAACTTGATGATCTTTGCATTGCCTTCCATCTTCTTGAGCTCAGCAAAAGCCCAACTACAGGCAAAGCTGACGTAGAAGCGAACGCCCTCAAGTACGTTAACGCTGTTGATACATAGCCATAGACGCTTCTTCAATTCATAGAGGTCAACAACAATTGTCTTTCCATTAACTTGATGAGTTCCAAGACCGAGAGTCTGGTACCAGAGTGAGTACTCAATAAGTTCGTCGTAGTACTTGCTGATATCTGCGGCGCAGCTGATGATCGGTTCGATACTTAGAATCTCATCAAAAACTTCAGTTGGGTTCGAGTACACGTTACGAATAATGTGGGTATAACTGCGGCTGTGAATCGTCTCGTTAAATGCCCAAGTTTCGATCCATACTTCTAGCTCTGGCAGGGTTGCCAATGGAAGTAGTGCAAGGTTTGGACTACGACCCTGTACGGAATCAAGCAAGATTTGGCGCTTGAGATTGCTAGTAAAGATATGTTGTTCATGAACTGTGAGCTCACGGAAATCTTTTGAATCCTTCATGACATCGATCTCTTCTGGACGCCAGAAGAAACCAAGCTCTTTTTCGGTGAGCTTGTCGAACTGTGGATACTTAATGGTGTCAAAGCGCTGAATCGGTGAACCGCCTTCAGGGTCTAGGAACGCGTTCGATTCCATGTGACTTTTCTTGTTGGAAATATTGAATACGCTCATGATTGCCCTTTCGTAGTTGGTTTGATTCTCTTGCTCTGGTTTTTTATCTCATCTTTAAATAACACAACTGTCACAATCCTCATCGTCATCAGCTGACATCTTGATCATTTCGATCTCTGGCTCGGCCTTAACTTGGCTCGCGTTGCCGGCAAGATCTGCGATATTAATTTCGCCTTGGCCATCGTAAGTATTGAAGTAGTACATCTGCTTAGCGCCATACTTATAAGCCAGGAGAAGATGCTTGAGCATCTCGCTCATTGGAATCTTCTCTTCTGGATAGAAGGTTGGGTTGTAGCTAGTGTTGATACTAATTCCCTGATCGATGTACTTCTGTAGTACTGCACAGAGTTTAAGATAACCTTCTGGACTCTTTTGATCCCAGAGTAACTCGTACTGATCTTTCAAGCGTTCAAACTCTGGCACAACCTGCTTTAAAACACCGTGCTTAGATTGCTTGATACTAATAAAGCTGCGCGGTGGTTCAATTCCGTTTGTGGCATTGCTAATCTGAGCGCTTGTCTCAGCCGGCATCAGAGCCATCAGAGTTGCATTTCTAATTCCGGATGACATGATCTGAGTACGAAGCCCGGACCAATCCATACGCTCTACGTGTGGAACTAATTCATCTACATCCATCTTGCGAGTATCAATTGGTAGACGACCATCGGCATACTTGAGATCCTGCCACTTTGTGCAAGGGCCGAATTCAATTGCTAATTCAGCTGATGCTTTGATTAAGTAGTATGACCATGCTTCGGCATATTCATCAACAAGTGCAAGCGCTGCTGGGTCACTGTAAGAGACACCATTTTTTGCCAAGAAGTAAGCAAAATTAATTATGCCGACTCCAAGTGGACGGAACTCTTGAGTTGAGATCTCGGCTGCACGGATCGGATAATTTTGATACGAAAGAAGTGCATCAAGTCCGCGAACTGCCAGCGTACATAGCTTCTCAAAATCAGCCGGCTTTGTAATATTTCCCCAGTTGATGGCGCTCAAGGTACAGAGTGCAATACGGCCATTCTCATCGTTGATGTCATTGAGTGGAACAGTTGGGAGATCAATTTCGGCGCAGAGATTGCTCTGCTTAATTGGAGCGATCTCTTCTTTAAATGGGCTATGTGTATTGGCGTGATCAACATTCTGAAGATAGATGCGGCCAGTGTCTTTGCGCTCTTGCATGAAGCGACCGAAAAGTTCAGCTGCCTTATAAGTCTTTTTGCGAAGCAGTGGGTTCTTCTCCGCTGCCTCATACAAGGCTTTAAAGAGATCTTGATCGGCAAAGAAAGCGTTATACATTTCAGGAACTTCATCCGGGCTAAAGCAAGTGATATCGCCACCAGAGATCAGGCGCTCGTACATTACTTTGTTAAATTGCACGCCGTAATCCATGTGGCGTACACGGTTATCTTCTGTTCCTTTATTGTTCTTCAGAACAATCAGATCTTCAATCTCTAAATGCCAAAGTGGGTAATACAAAGTTGCTGATCCGCTGCGGACGCCGCCTTGGGAACATGACTTTGTTGCACTCTGGAATAATTTATAGAAAGGAATAACTCCCGTGTGGTAGGAATCGCCATTACGAATTGGTGAACCTAAGGCGCGGATTCGTCCAGCGCCAATACCAATACCTGCTTTTTGGCTTACATACTTAACAATCGCACTCGATGTTGCGTTAATGCTATCGAGGCTGTCATCAACTTCAATTAATACACAACTACTAAACTGACGTTGTGGTGTACGAACACCGGCCATCACCGTAGTTGGCAAACTGATATTGCCAAGGCTGGTTTCATCGTAATAATCCTTGACCCACTGCAAGCGAACGTCCTTCTTGTAATTCTGAAAGAGAGTTGCCGCGATCATCATGTAAGCCATCTGAGGTGTTTCAAAAATACGGCCAGTGACACGATTCTGTACTAGGTACTTACCGCGCCATTGTTCCATCGCTACGTAAGAGAAGTTCTCATCACGCTTGTGCACGATGTACGAGTTAAGTGTTTCCCATTCTTCAGGTGTGTATGCCTTGAGAACCTCAGCATCATAAAAACCGGTCTTTACATTGCGCTCTGCCAATTCATAAAGAGAACATGGCTCGTAGCTGCCGTAGACAGCTTTGCGAAGATGGTAATTAATGAGACGGCCAGCAACATATTGGTAGTTAGGCAGCTCTTCGCTGATGAGGTCAGCCGCGCTCTTGATCAGAGTCTCTTGGATATCGGCTGTCGTGATGCCGTCGTAGAACTGAAGATGGCTGCGAATTTCGACTTCGCTGGCACTTACATTCTCGATGCCCTCTGTCGCCCAGAAGACCACCTTATGCATTTTCTCAAGATCGATTGACTCGGTTTCGTCATTGCGCTTCTTGACTTGAATGCTCATGTGGCTCTGCCCCCTTAAATGGATGAAAATAAAAGTATGAAATTAAATTGAACTCAAAACGGGGCAGATCTTAGAAAGTTTTCGAAGAGCGCAAAAGGCTAAGCGAGGTCGCAAATATAGGGGTAATCACCCCCAATTGCACTATATGTAGTGGGTTGGGCAGGATCGTGTCTCGCTTTTTATACCACTATCTGAGAAATGATCGGGCAAATCAACCGTCGCCGCCAAAGCGGTGGCCCAATCCCACCAGGGCCATTGTTGCGGGCGTGAGAGCATCGAAGAGAACTATCCTGAGATTTTTAGCTTTGTAGTGAGTTAACGACTTTTTTAAAAACCCAAGGTAAGGCTTGGGCTGATGGAACGATTAATTTACGAATTGGCCGATGCGCTGCTGCCCACGCCAACGTGCCGGTCAAGATCCGATAAGAGCGGGTAATTTTTACCCACTCCTTTTCATAACTCTTTGGATCCTCATTAACAACGGCCTTAACAGCTGCAACGGCTTGCGCTAAACCTATTCGCAGACCCTCACCTGTTAGCGCATCAACATATCCTGAAGCATCACCAACTAAGAGTGCACGTCCATTTGTTCGCGCTGATGTCTTTTGCCGCAGCGGTCCAGCTCCTTTTAATTCACTTGCCGGTTTTGCATCTTTCAACCGCGTCGCTAATTCAGGAACTGCTGCAATTGCGGCGTTGAAATCAAGCGGGCGTGTTCCCAGAACTGCAATACCTACAACATCCTCACTCACTGGTGTCACATAAAGTTCGGCACCTGGTAACCAATAAACATCTACCAGATCAGACCATGGTGCGACGTAAAAATGTTGTCGTGCGCCATAACGTCGTGACTTAGTATTTTCAACATGTAATCCTAAATAGGTTCGAACTGACGAATGGAGTCCGTCAGCTGCAATTAAATACCGACCTTTGATTCCGGCCGCTTCTATCCAATCACTTTGCTGGTTTACTGCCATCACCTTTGCTTTATGCCACTGAACGCCTAACTCCGTTGCTCGTTGGTGCAATGCGTCATAGAGCTCGGTACGACGAACGCCCAATCCAGGACCTCTCGAAAAACGTGCAGCGATACTACGATGTCCAGTTACATACTTAATGCCGAAAAAATCAATTCCACTTGGATAAACATCAATTGCATTAAGTAAATTAATGGCTTCGGGCATCAGTCCCTCGCCACAAGCCTTATCAATCGTGTTTTCCCGGGGTTCAATAATGACAACATCCAGCCCAGCCAATCGAGCATGGATCGCAGTTGCAAGCCCAATGGGGCCACCACCGACTACTAATAAATCTTTCATGGCTTCGGCAAAGTCGCTAGGGCTTTATTCTCTGCTCGAATACGAACATAGAGAAGTGGAATATTTAGGGCGGTAAATATTATTGCGGTGATCCATGAGAATCCAACTAAAGGTAAGGCAAAACCTTCAATAACGACTGCAACGTAATTTGGATGATTTAAAAATTTATATGGTCCGGCCGTTATTCGGGGAAGGTTTGGTACTAAGACAATTCTTGTATTCCAACGTTTCCCAAGTGTTATCACACACCACCAGCGAAGTATCTGTGAGGCAACTGCCAGCACAAACATTGACCAAGCCAGTTCTGGTATCAATTTTGGCTGCGAGATATACATTTCGGCGAGGGCACCAAATAAGAGCCCGGTATGTAGAACAACCATAAATGGATAATGTCCAAAACTAAATTCAATACCGCCGTTAGCCCGACTCCATTCAAGATTGCGCTTCGAGACTACGAGTTCAACAATTCTTTCGATTCCTACGAGTAAAATTAAAATTGTAAATGCTTGGGTATAGCTCATAGATTCACCATCCCACCAGAACGAGTTCAGTTGCAAATCCTGGACCCATGGAAATCATCAAACCGTATTCACCAGCAAGTGGACGAGACCGTGCAGGTTCATAAAATAAATCCTGTAAAACGTGCAAGATAGAGGCCGAGGATAAATTTCCCTTCGTTGCCAGAGATTTCCAAGTGAGATCTAATTGGGGGTCTGTAATACCAAGTGATTCTGAGACTGCAGTAATAACTTTGGGTCCCCCAGGGTGAACGATCCAATGGGAGATATCTGACTTTTTGAGATCATGATCTTGCAGAAATTTAGTCACGTCAGCGTTAAGTTTTGACTCAACCATTTTTGGGACTTCCGCCGAAAGAACTATTTGAAATCCATTGTCATTAATATCCCAACCAATCGAATCAGTACTAGCTTCAAAAACGCGACTTCGAGAATCTATTACTCTTGGTCCACTAATTCCAAGTTTCTTTGCCTTTTCGTCTCCAACCATCACGACAGCGGCTGCTCCGTCACCAAAAAGTCCACTTGCCACGATATTGGCCATCGAAAGATCATCTCGTTGAACCGTTAGCGAACACAGTTCAACCGAGAGAAGTATTGCAACTCCGTTAGGGTTACCCAAGAGAAAATCATGGACTCTGGCTATTCCGGTTGCACCAGCAATACACCCCAAACCAAAGGAAGGGATTCGTTTGATATCGGGGCGCAAGTTCAAGATTGGAATTAGGCGAGAATCAAGTGAAGGCACTGCTATCCCGGTTACTGATGTGAAGATAATGAGATCCACATCGACTGCACTTACTCCCGCTTTTTTAAGAGCAGCAGAAATAACTTCTTCCCCAAGTTCTAATCCGACTTTTATAAAAACATCATTTGTGGCACCAAAGCCAGCAAGATCCTGATACGAATCAAGTGGCAAACTGAGATACCTATACTCAACGCCGGTTGCTTGGTGGATTCGTTCAATCACACCTTGCTTGGAGCCATCTGGCGAAACTATTTTACTGAATTGCGCAGTAATAACTTCCTGTGGGTACCGATGGGCTGCAAGAACACCATGTACTCCTGCAATATGAGACATGTTGGAAGCGTACGGGATCCCTTGAAAGAACACCTGTTGAGTGAGTTTTAGCAAGTAATCTAGAAGATAGCAGACCCAAATTCCCAATTCTGCAGTAATTCCCAATTCTGCAGTAATTCCCAATCTCGAGCACCCGTCGTAGACTCTTCTTATGAGCTCAGAAATCGATTGGAATTCAATTCATAACCTCGCAAAAGAGGCGATGAAAAAAGCCTACGTCCCTTACTCCAAGTTTCCTGTTGGTGTGGCAGCCCTGGTCGATGATGGTCGTTTGATTAGCGGTGCTAATGTTGAAAACGCCAGCTACGGACTTGGTTTATGTGCTGAGTGTTCGCTCGTATCTGCGTTGACAATGACAGGTGGCGGAAGACTTGTTGCAATTGTCTGTGTCGATGCCGATGAAAATTTCTTGGCACCGTGTGGACGTTGTCGCCAATTAATTTTCGAGCATGGTGGAAATGAAGCACTCTTGATGACACCAGATGGTGCAAAAGAGATGCACGAAATGTTGCCGTGGGCATTTGGACCGGAGAATCTCAAGTAAATGGCGCTTCTGATTTCAGATGAAGTAATTGCTGCTGCTCCAAAAGTCTTACTTCATGATCACCTCGATGGTGGATTACGCCCACAGACAATGATTGATCATGCTCGTGCAAGTGGATATACAAGACTTCCCTCCGAAGATCCAGTCGAGTTAGCGCAATGGTTTGTGAACGCATGTAGTTCAGGAACACTCGAGCTCTACTTAGAAACTTTCGAACATACAATCTCGGTGATGCAGACTCCGGAAGAAATTATTCGGATTGCTCGTGAATGTGTATTAGATCTTGCAGCAGATGGTGTTGTCTATGCCGAAGTGCGCGGAGCACCAGAACTCTTCACCCGCAAAGGCTTAACACTTGATCGGGTCATTGAAGCAACAATTGAAGGTCAGAATCAAGGAATGGCAGAAGCGCTAGCGCGTGGTCAAAAGATACGAGTTGAAGCGCTGCTCTGTGCGCTTCGCCAGAACCACGTTAGCGAAGAAGTTGCGGCAAAAGTTGTTAAATATAAGGACCGGGGTGTTGTTGGATTTGATATCGCTGGCCCTGAGGCTGGATTCCCACCGACAGATCACATTAAAGCATTTGATTATCTACGTGCCAATGGGGCTCACTTTACGATCCATGCTGGCGAAGCATTTGGAATTGAATCCATTGCACTGGCGGTGCGTGAATGTCACGCCGAACGTATCGGCCACGGAATTCGTTTAATTGATGACATCGATTTTTCAGGTGAAACACCTGTGCTCGGCTCACTTGCGCAAGAGATTCTTGATCGCCAGATCTGCTTAGAGATGGCACCCACCTCTAACTTGCAGACAGGTGGCGCTGCTTCGTATGCGACCCATCAAATAGGTGTGATGAAGAAACTTGGCTTTAACGTCACAATCAATACCGATAACCGTTTAATGAGTGCGACATCGATGATCCGTGAAACTACTGAGATCGCTCGCGGATATAGCTGGAGCGCTACTGATCTCCATGACATTGCACGAAATGGAATCTATTCCGCATTTATTTCACGCGATCAGCAAGATGAGATTTACCAGAACCAGATCAAACCCTTTTACGATTCAGTTGGTATGTAGTGATTGATTTTAAAGATCCCGCTTTCATCGCCAATCCGTATCCCGCGTTAAAAGAGTTACGCGCCTTCGGTAAACCTATCTGGCACGAAGATCTCAATATGTTTTTAGCTGCCAAGCATTGCGATGCAAATGATGTACTTCGCAATAAATCGCTGGGGCGGATATTTGTTCCTAAGACTCCAGAGTCAGAGTGGTTTGAATTTAATTACCTGCATGCAGATTCGATATTAGATAGCGAACCACCAAAGCACACTCGACTTAGATCACTGGTTGCAAAGGCATTTAATCGCCACCGGATCGAGGCGCTGCGGCCAGATATCGAACGCCTGACCTCATCGTTACTCGATGACATTGTGGATAAGGGAGATGAATTCGACATCATCGCCGACTATGCCGAGCCATTGCCGGTCAAAGTTATTGCGGCGCTCTTAGGGTTCCCTGATAGCGATGAGCATCTCTTGCGTCCGTGGTCACAATCCATTGTAAAAATGTACGAAGTTAATCCAACCCAAGCAGATAAAGATGGGGCGAAAAAGGCTGCCAAGGAGTTTGCTGATTATGTCCACGGCCTCATGCAAGAGCGGCTAGAAAAGCCTGGCGCAGATCTAATTTCAGAATTAGCTCACGTTAGTGAATCTGGAGAAAAGTTGTCTGTGCACGAACTCATCGCCACCTGCATTCTCTTGCTTAATGCTGGCCACGAGGCGAGTGTGAATGGTTTTGGCAATGGCATTGTCGCTGCCTTTGACCATCCGAATGAATGGGCGAAATTACAGTCAGACCCTGGTGCAATTACTGATACTGCGATTGAAGAATTCTTACGTTTTGATGCACCACTGCACTTCTTTGATCGCACCGCAACCGCCGATACCCAAATTGGTGGGGTCGAAATCAAGCAAGGTCAGAAAATAGTTTCACTCTTGGGTTCTGCTAATCGAGATGAAGATGTCTTTGTTGATAGCGATCGAATGGATCTAAGCCGTAATCCCAACCCACACATTGGCTTTGGCGCTGGTATCCATTTCTGTCTTGGTGCACCGCTTGCTCGGCTAGAGATGGCTATTTCACTACCGCAACTTTTTAAACGTTTTCCAACCTTAGAATTATCCTATACTCCAGTTCGTCGTCCGACGTTCTCGCTACGCGGCTATCAGCAGATCATGGCAAAGGTGAAGTGATTTAAATGCAGAAGAACCTCATTCTCGATGTAGATACTGGTATCGATGATGCTTTTGCGCTTTTATTTGCGGCCCGCCATCCTGAGATAAATTTACTTGGCGTCACCTGCGTTGATGGAAATACGAACCTTAAGCAAGTTGTAATCAATACCTTAAAAGTTTTAGATGCAGCTGGTGCGCGACCTATTCCAGTTTCAAAAGGTGCAACCCGTCCACTAATCGAAGAGTCACGTTATGCCGAATATGTGCACGGCAGCGATGGCCTTGGTGATCTCGGCACTCCAGAATCATCTCGAGCGCTAGATCCACGCCCAGCAGTCGAACTTATTCGAGACCTAATTGAAGCCAGTACAGAGCCGGTCACGCTAGTTCCACTTGGACCGCTAACCAATATTGCACTCTTCTTACGTTCATATCCAGATACTGCGGCAAAGTTAGAGCGCATAGTCTTGATGGGTGGTTCAGCATCATCTGGAAATGCAACACCTGCTGCTGAATTTAATATCTGGCATGATCCAGAAGCTGCCGCAATAGTTTTTAGTAGCGGTGTTGAGATCACGATGTATGGCTTGGATGTATTTATGGAGCCACGTGTAAGCCCAGCTCAGGCAGATGCGCTGATTGCACAAGGTTCGACCTGCTCGGATTTTGCTGGGCGCTTGATTCAACACTTTATTAAACAAGTCGGACACGATGTAACACTTGGCGATTACGGCGCAGTTGCTACCGCACTTCGGCCAGAGCTATCCACTTTTGAAGCCTACAAAGTAGTTGTAGATACATCTTTTGGTCCAAGTCGTGGCCAGACGCTCTGTGATCGACGCGAGTGGAAAGATGATGAACCAGATGCAACACATGCAAAGGCGCCGTTGGTGCAGGTAGCGATGAAGGTAAATGTGCCGGCAATGATTTCGCTCTGGTTAGAAACAATTTCAGATAAGGCTTAAATCCCGATTGGGTGCCAGACCGTCTTATGTTCCATAAATGCTAGGACGCGTTGTGGGCTCTGCGCCTGCTTAAATCGAGAGATGCGCTTGAGATTATCTGCTCCAGCAATGCGCAATTCTTTCTCTTGTGCTGAGGTGAGTCCAGATGCATCGATGCCATCGATATCCATATGAGATCCAATCCATGGCGCTAACTCAGCACTCGAACCAGTGAGGACATTGACAACGCCAGCTGGTACATCGCTAGTTGCGATTACTTCACTCAGGCTAATTGAAGGCAGTGGAAATTTCGCACTTGCAATAAGAATTGCAGTATTTCCACCGGCCAAAACTGGCGCTAGCCCTTGAACTACGCCAAGGAGTGATGGCTTTCCTTGGGCAAAGAGTGCGACAACTCCGAGAGATTCTGGCGTTGTAAAGTTATAGAACGAGCCAGAGACCGCGTTTGTTGACCCGTAGATTGAACCGATCTTGTCACACCATCCGGAATACCAGACCCAGAGATCGATTGCTTCTTCGACCTGCTTTTTTGCAGCAGCTGGAGTTAGGCCTTCGCGTGCGACGATCTCATCGATAAACTGACTACGTCGTCCTTCCATGATTTCGGCAATGCGATAGAGAATCTGTCCGCGGTTAAATGCAGTTGCACCAGACCAACCAGCATAAGCTGCGCGGGCTGCCACGACCGCATCACGTAGATCTTTTCTCGATGCTAGCGACGGGTTTGCAATAAATTCACCTTTTGCATCTTTAACTTCATAGGTACGCCCTGACTCACTGCGCAGAAATGCGCCGCCGATATATAGCTTGTAAGTTTTCTTCACACCAATACGCGCGCTCGACATTACTTTGCTCCCTTCAAATATGCAGCAAGTCCATGGCGACCACCTTCGCGGCCCCACCCTGATTCTTTATATCCACCAAATGGACTGGCTGGATCAAATTTATTAAATGTATTTGCCCAGATAATGCCGGCACGTAAATGCTTTGCAGTCCAGAGAATACGAGAGCCCTTATCTGTCCAGACACCAGCGGAGAGACCAAACGGTGTGTTATTTGCCTTTTCGATCGCTTCCTGCGGTGTTCTAAATGTAATCACTGAAAGAACTGGTCCAAAGATTTCTTCCTGTGCTATCCGGTGTGCTTGTGTCACGCCAGTGAAAAATGTTGGTGGAAACCAGAATCCCTTAGCCGGAATTACACATTCTGTTGAATATCGAGTCGCACCTTCAGTATCTCCTGAGGCTGCTAGTTCGGTGATTTTCGCTAATTGATCTTTCGAGTTAATCGCTCCGATATCGGTGTTCTTGTCCATTGGATCACCGAGTCGAATCTGAGACATACGTCGCTTAAGCTTTTCAATAAATTCATCATGAATGTTCTCTTGCACTAATAGCCGTGAGCCAGCGCAACAGACATGGCCTTGATTAAAGAAGATTCCGTTAATAATTCCTTCGACGCTCTCATCAATCGGAGCATCTTCAAAGACAATATTTGCACCTTTGCCACCGAGTTCAAGAGTTACACCTTTATCAGTACCGGCTACTGATCTGGCGATTATCTTGCCAACGTCAGTTGAACCAGTAAATGCAATTTTATCAATTCCTGGGTGGTTCACGATTGCAGCACCAGTGGCACCATCGCCGGTGACAATATTTACAACGCCAGCAGGTAGATCTGCTTGCTGACAAACCTGTGCAAAGAGAAGTGCTGTCAGTGGCGTCGTCTCTGCTGGCTTAAGTACAACTGTATTTCCGGTTGCAAGTGCTGGCGCAATTTTCCAAGACAACATAAGGAGTGGAAAGTTCCAAGGAATTATTTGGCCGACGACGCCATATGGTTTTGGATTTTCGCCAACTCCGGCATAGTCTAACTTATCGGCCCATCCTGCATGATAGAAAAAGTGTGCTGCTGCAAGTGGAATATCGGTATCACGCGTTTCCCGAATCGGTTTTCCGTTATCTAGAGTTTCAAGTACAGCAAACTCTCGTGCGCGTTCTTGCAAAATACGAGCGATGCGATACAGGTACTTACCGCGCTCAGATGGCGCCATCTTTGACCAGACTTTGAGGCCCTCGCGAGCAGCCTTTACAGCTTTATCAACATCAGATTTATCGGCATAACCGATCTTTGCTAGTACTTCTTCAGTTGCCGGATTAATAGTCTTAAAAGTTTTGCCAGCTTTAGGTGCTACAAACTTGCCACCGATGAATAGTTTATAGACGGGATCAATTGTGACAATTGCTTTTGATTCAGGGGCGCTGGAGTATTCGAAAGTCATTGGTATTCCCCTTAATCTAAGCTGACATAGTTAGGGCCACCATAATGGCCAGTTGTAAGTTTTTGACGTTGCATCAGCAAGTCATTGAGTAGCGCACTTGCACCAATACGAAAGAGTTGCGGATTAAGCCACTCATCGCCGGCAGTCTCTTTCACCAAAACTAATTGTTTAATTGCATCTTTTGTTGTTCTAATTCCACCAGCTGGCTTTACGCCGATTCGCGTGCCGGTCATTTGGTAGAAATCACGTACCGCTTCAAGCATTACCAAGACCACCGGCGCAGTTGCAGCAGGGGCTACCTTGCCGGTGCTGGTCTTAATGAAATCAGCGCCAGCGGCCATCGCCAGAAATGATGCCTTTCGAACGTTGTCATAGGTGACCAGCTCGCCTGTCTCAAGAATCACCTTGAGATGGGCCTTTCCAGCGCAAAGCGATTTGATGTAAACGATTTCACTATAAACCTTCTCAAGATCCCCTGACAGGAATGCGCCCCGGTCGATCACCATATCGATCTCTTGCGCGCCATCTGCGATCGCATCTTTAGTATCTCGCTCTTTGACCTCAAGTGATGCTCGACCCGATGGAAAGGCAGTTGATACCGCGGCCACTGGAATGTCATGGCCACCACTTGCATCCAAATGTTTCCTGGCGATTGAAACCATATCGTTGTAAACACAGATTGCACCAACATGTGGAACTGTTGCATCCATCGGATCAGGACGAATCGCTTTATTACAAATTGCTTTTACTTTTCCGTGAGTATCTGCACCTTCAAGAGTTGTTAAATCAATCATGCTAATTGCCATATCGATCGCCCATTTTTTACTTGCGGTTTTTATACTTCGAGTCGCCAGCATCCCCGCTCGTGCATCAGCTCCAACTTGATCAACTGGTGGAAGTGTTCGCAAAAAACCTTTGATCGAAGCGAGAGTGCCGTCGGTAAGTGAGGCGGCCGTGACGTTCATGCACATATCTTAACCAGATAGCCTCTTACTGAGAAGAGGCTTTTTAGTTATTCTTACGCCATGAAACCAATTCCAATACTTTTAGACTGCGATCCAGGTCACGATGATGCACTTGCCATGATTTTGGCCGCCTACAGTCCAGCGATCGACTTACTTGCGATCACGACAGTGTCTGGAAATGGAATTATTGCGAAGGTAACTCAGAATGCGCTACAGATTTGTGCGCTAGCAAAGATTAGCGTTCCAGTGGCCGAAGGTGCTGGAAATGCAATTCTTGGTTACATCGAGGCAGCAACAGATATTCATGGCGAGACGGCACTCGATGGTGCACCACTTCCAGCGCCAACATTTGAGTTAGAGAAAATTTCAGGTGTTGATCTAATTGCAAAAGTTGTTCGTGAGCATCCTGAAAAAGTAACGCTAGTTGCTACAGGACCGTTAACAAATATTGCTCTCTTTCTCAAACTCTATCCAGAGCTCAAAGCAAATGTGGCTGAGATTGTATTTATGGGTGGCAGCGCTTCTCGTGGAAATAGAACTCCGTATGCCGAATTTAATATTTGGATGGATCCAGAAGCCGCCGATGTCGTAATGAAATCTGGGCTACCGTTGACAATGTGTGGTCTCGATGTGACACACCAAGCACTCGTCACGCCACCGATTTTTGCAAAGCTGACCGAGATGAATACGCCATTGGTAACTACCGTTATTGGCTTACTTAACTTCTTTAAATCTACCTATAACGATGTATTTGAGATGCCGTCTCCTCCCCTGCATGACCCGGTCGCAGTCGCGCTGCTGATTGATCGTAGCGTCGTGAAATCACGCCACGTTAATGTTGAGATCGAACTCAACGGAAAATTCACTCGAGGTGCAACCGTTGTTGATACCTACAACCGCAGTGGCAGCGCGCCAAATGTTAATGTGGCGCTCGATCTTGATTTCGATAAGTTCTGGGAAATGATGTTAGCTGCGGTAGAGCAGGCCGGAAAGGCTTAATCTACAGCGCGACCATTTGCCTTATCTTGCGCGATAATTTCGCGAAGTGCATCAATTGATGTATTGAGCAAAATATCTAACGGTGGCATAGGTTCTTTTGCATGCACCATCATGACTCCACCAGCGCGCACGCGCAGCATTGATGCGATAACAAAGAGCGCTGATGCCTCCATCTCAGAACAAATTGCGCCACCAATCTCCCACGCCTTCCAACGGTTAAGTAGATCTGCCGCAACACCCATCCGCTCTGGCTCATGCTGTCCGTAAAATGAATCCTTAGATTGAGTAATTCCGATGCGATAGCGAGCACCATTTTTAATTGCAGCTTTCTTAATAGCTAACACCAGATCAATATCGGCAACTGCTGGGAATTCAATTGGCATGTAGTGCAGTGACGTTCCTTCATCGCGAATGGCGGCCGAGATAATTGCTAGTTCACCAGAGACGCTATCTGGCTGAATGTGGCCTGAAGTTCCGACTCGGATAAATGTATCGGCGCCAACGCGCACCAATTCTTCCAGTGCGATTGCCGCCGATGGGCAGCCAATACCGGTCGAGGTCACTGAAACTTTTACTCCATCTAGATAACCGGTATAGGTGTTGTATTCGCGGTTACTTGCAACATGGACTGGGTTATCAAAGAGGGCTGCAATTGGTTCGCATCGACCGGGATCCCCTGGGAGAAGTACATACTTTCCGACATCACCTTTTTTTAACTGGATGTGATATTGCTTTTCATCGTTGAGCATTTTGATCTCCCTTAATTAACTCGCGTAGCGCAAGTACTGCTGTCTCAATTAGCGGTTCAAGTGAACCTATTTCACCTTCTCCGTGCACCACCATAATTCCACCAGCACGTACTCGAAGCATCGAGGCCAGCACAAATAAAGTGGAAGCCTCCATCTCAGAGCAAATTGCGCCGCCAATCTGCCATGCTCGCCAGCGAGCAAGTAAGCGCTCAGTTACACCTGAATGTTCGGGCTCTACCTCGCCATAGAAAGAGTCTTTTGATTGAGATATTCCGACTCGATAAGCTAAGCCTTTACTGGTTGCGGCTGCGCGCAGCGCTTGAACTACTTCTATGTCAGCAACTGCTGGAAATTCTTTCGGCATGTAGTGCAACGATGTTCCTTCATCACGAATTGCGCCAGAGACAATTGCAAGTTCGCCAGATTTTGTACCAGGTTGAATGGATCCAGATGTACCAACTCGAATAAAGGTCTTGGCACCCACTCGAACTAACTCTTCCATCGCAATTGCCGAAGATGGGCAACCAATACCGGTAGAAGTGACAGATACTTTTACCCCATCAAGTGTGCCGGTGTAGGTGACGTACTCACGATTGGTCGCTACATGAACTGGATTATCAAAGTGCCGCGCAATCACCTCGGCTCGACCAGGATCTCCCGGCAGTAACACGTACTCACCTACATCACCTGGCACAAGATGAATATGGTGTTGTTTTTCAATCATAGTGTTTTCACTCTCTCAATAAAGAAATCCATAAATCCTTCGACATCAACTTCCATCGCTACCTTCGCATTTGGTTTATTACCTGTTGCAGCAAAGTGATCTGCTGAGATTTTTGCAGTTGTAAATTCGCCATGTAATTCAATGTCGACGTAATAGTCACGCATGGTCACAAGTTCAGGTCTAACTAAAATCGCCGCGGCCAGCGGATCGTTAATGGCGCAGCCCTCAATCCCTTGATATTCGGCGTGGAAATTCATATAGAAAGCGGTTGAGCGATCGATAAATGAAACGATATCGGCGCGAGCACCTGCGAGTCTAGCTACATGTGATTTTGTGAAGAGACATTTGTAGGTCACATCAAGTGGCACAATCGTGAGATCAATTCCAGATCTAAGCAATATATCGAAAGCCTCTGGATCACAGAAGACGTTGTACTCCGAAGATGGTGTTGCGTTGCCAGGGTAATGAATTGTGCCCGCCATTGAGACTACGTTCTTTATCTTCTTACGTAATGATGGCTCTTTCAAGAGAGCTAACGCCAGGTTTGTGACTGGGCCAATACATAAAATAGTAATCTCGCCAGGGCTCGCATTTACGATATCGATAATCAAGTTAGCGGCATTGCTCTTCACTGTCGTAACGGTGGGCGCCGGTAAGATCGCATGTCCCAGCCCAGTATCTCCGTGAGTCTCTTCGGCAATAGATAGGGTTTTAACAAGTGGTTGGGTCGCACCCATCGCAACTGGAATATCTTGCATCCCAAGGAGTTCAACTAACTTGAGCGCATTTGTAGTGCATTTTTCAACACTCGTATTGCCATGAGTCACGGTAATTGCCTGTAACGATATTTCCGGCATTGCTTTCAGCAGGATAAAGGCGAGAGCGTCATCGATTCCTGGATCGGTGTCAAGAATAACTTTCAAGATCTATATCCCCCTTATGGAATCGTAGGCCAACGAGCGAAATGATGGTGGCCAGGGCTGTTGCGGCAGTCATGAAGTAGAAACCTTTCCATCCGTCGAATTCATCGACGATGAACCCGCTGATCGTGCTCCCTAGCGTAATCCCAATCGATATAGATGCACCTAAAAATGCAAAAGATTCATTGAGTCTGCTGAGCGGTACTAGCTCTTTCATAAATGCATTTGCAGAAATCAGTGCCGGCCCGATTGCGATGCCAGAAACAATGATCCAGAAAACAATTGTGTCTAGATCTTGGAAGAAGAGAATCCCTGAGGTACAGACCGTCATCACGGCAAGTGAGACGCTATATCGCAGCGAACTAGAGATCTTCCAATGGATAAATCCATAAATTAGACCTGATACGGCGCTACCGATCGGATAGAGGCCAACCCATAGACCACCATCGGATGCTCGTCCACCTTCTTTGGCAACAGCAATAATGACGACGAAATTTGAACCAAAGAGTAGCCCCATTGCAACGAGTGAAAGTAAAAGTGATTTCACATATGGAATCGCCAAAATTCCGCGCTTATGGTCTTCCTTAACGTGTTCGACGCCGCCATGATCTGTACTTGAGAGCGCAATTCCAATTCCACCTATTACAACAAAGACAATCCCGGCTAAAAGTGGGGATCGGGATCCATAAAGGGCGAAGAGAAAGCCTGCCAGAGCCGGACCCACGACGAATGCGGTCTCATCAAATACAGACTCAAGCGAAAGCGCTGTGTCTAACTCTTTTCGATCTTCAATGGAGCGACTCCAGCGAGTTCGGGTATAACTTCCAAACATAGGAAATGTTGCACCACACACGGCTGCTAAAATTAAAAGCCCGGCAGTTGCATGGTCAATAAAGTAAAGCAATCCAAAGGTTGCAAGTGCGTTGATCGCCGTAACGGGTAGCAGGACGGGTTTAGTCCCATACTTATCGGCTAACTTGCCAATACGTGGACTCACCACAGCTCCGGCAAATGTGTAGCAAGCAGATGTGATGCCAGCCAAAATAAATGAATCACGAACATCAGAGACTAAAAATACAATCGCGACAGTATTCATCGCCATTGGAATTCGGCCAATACTGCCAAATCCAAGGGTTGAGAGAGCATGTGGTTTGCGAATTATTGACGCGTAAGAGCCAGCCAAGAGGTCCTTCGTTTCTATTGTTTTCTCTTATTTAAAAATAGATTAGAAAATTAGGAATCTATTTCTTGCTGCCACTTGAGCAGAATTTCGAACGCTTTATCAAAACTATCTACTACTTCTCCAGCATCCTCGACACATCCACGAACGAATAGATTGATGCCTTTTCCATCAATCATATTTCGATCACGAATAACTCGAGTATCAGTAACAAGGCCAATTATGCCTTTCTTCGTCTTGTCATGGCGCATTTCGGCCCAGAAAATTCCAATTTCACTCGCTGTTCCATCATCGACCATTGGACCATCAAGTAGCGCCAAGACAACATTTGCGCCAAGCACTTCTCTAGCATCAGTTGCAAAGATGAACTCGGCAGTCACTGGATCAGGTAGTGGAATCTCATGTGGGACAAACACTTCCATTCCAGCATCGCGCATTCGCTTGGCACACTGATCAATGAAGGAACGCTCATAAGGTGTGAAGAGTGGACCAGCAAAGTAGATTTTCATTTTTAATACATCACAGTCTTAGTTAGGTGGTGTGGCCAATGTGTTGCGTGGTAGCTCTTCCAGAATCGGAAATCAACCTGCGGTTGTAAGAGTGGTTCCATGCCTGGCCGACGCTTATTAATTTCATCAGTCAGACGTGCAATCGCATAGATTGAAGAGGCACGTAGTTCAATTTCAGCATCAGTATCGCGCTTAACTTCAACCAAATCATTAATCTGCTTTTCAAGCTCTGGTGCATACTCAAAAATCCCAGTGACTCTCATACCAACAGGCACGATGTAATCGGCAAAAGCGGTGATCATGTGCGCATCTTCTAGCGCCCATGCACCGCGTGGCGATAGTCCAAGGTGCATTCCCCAAATACCAAGTTGAGCCAATTTGTAGATATGAACCTCGGTACCGTTATAAAGACTGACATCTCGGAAGCGAGGAAACTCTGCGGTTAGTCGCTCGAGTAAGCCATCGCCATCTGGGTAGAGTCGAGGTGCACAGGAACGGACGAAGTTGCTGTAGCGACCTTGATATTTTTCTACAAGAATTCGACCTACTTCATTAAAGAGAACCACTCGTTCGTCCAACATAGGCATTTCGATAGTGCCAGCAAATACGCCCTCCAAATCTTTTCGGGTGACCCTGGCGAGGTATTCACCGGTGAAAAATGGAATCCCGGCAGTGATTGCACGGTGCAGACAAGCCATCACCGCTTCCGAATCAGACCAACGCTTACCCATGTAATCGGCTTCAAACTTCACACCAGTTACAAAATCGGTAAAGGCAAAGTTCATAGTGTTGATGACAAGGGTGTAATCCATGAAGTCATCTGGATCTTTTCCAAAGTCAAAGAGCACTACGCCATCTGGCTTGGCAAACTCCTCGTAAGCCATCCAGTCGGCGACTGTAATCAACTTCTCTTCATTGATTCGTACTAGCTTTGCACTCTTTGCGACAGGAGTTACTGTCTGGAGAACTACGCTCTCCCACATTGATGTTGCCATTTTGTTTATATTTACCTATTCCGATCCACGTTTATAAGGCATACCTACCATGGCTGGTGGCGTAAGCCGTTGTGCCAGGAAGGTAAGAACAATAAGAGTTGCAACGTTAGGGAAGACAGTCACAAACTCTGATGGCATAACATCTACGCTCTGATGGATCCAGATTGTGATGAGTGCACCTATGGCAGAAATTCCAGCTGGCTTCCATCTACGTGAGATTGCGTAGAAGATAGTCAAAATGCTGCAAATAATTGCCGCTGCAAAGACGAGTGACATTACAGATTCACTCTGTCGCACGCGTAGGGCATCTGTGAATCCAAAGAGAATGGAACCAGCAAATACTCCACTTGGTCGCCAATTACCAAAGATCACAGTCGCTAAACCAATAAAGCCGCGACCGGCAGTCTGTCCTTCTCGATATACCGAAGATGCAACTAGGGCTAAGTAAGCACCACCAAGGGATGCAAACATTCCTGAGATAGAAACCGCGATATAGCGAATGCGATAGACATTGATTCCAAGTGACTCTGCCGCCATTGGATTCTCACCAGAAAATCTCATGCGTAGCCCAAATTTGCTGCGCCAAAGAATCCATGATGTTAGTGGCACGAATAGAAGTAGCGCTACGGTGACAAGTGAAATATCTTTTGTGACACCAAGCAAGATGCCGGCAAGATTTGAGATAAAGAAAATATTTGCCTTGTCGATACTCTCTAAGAGAGGCGCAATGATTGGCACTGTAAAGGTTGGGAAAGAATCAACTGGCGGCGAAACCGTTCTATCCCCTCCTGCTGCCGGAAAGAAAATTCCCGATAAATATCTTGCTCCGCCTGCGGCGATAAGGTTAATAGCAAGACCAGAGACTGCCTGATCGATTCCAACTTTTACCGTCAAGACGGCATGGAAGAAACCTGAGAGCAATCCAAATATGGCAGCAGCTGCAAAACCAACTAGTGGTCCATGGAGATATCCAAACCATGCTGCTGTCCATGTTCCGACAATCATCATTCCTTCAAGTCCGATATTAATAACGCCAGCGCGCTCAGCCCAGAGACCACCAAGACCTGCCATGAGTAGAGGTATCGCAAAACGTAGCGTCGCCCCAGATGTTCCAGGAGAGGTAATGTCGACGGCGCCAGTAATTGCCTCGACAATTGAGATAATTAAGAAGAGCCCAGCAATCAGAATTGTGATTCGAGCTGGGGATTTGAAGAAAGATTTCATTTTGCTGGCAGGTTTTAAGGCAGCACTAGTTTTTGTAGTCATTACTTGGCTTCCTTTTCAGTTAGCGCTTCCACATTGGCTTCACCCACCGCGCGTTGCTGCTGTTTTAGATTGATTCGGGCAACGATCTCGTATGCAACAACAATCGAGAGAACAATTGTTCCTTGCATCACGATCACAATTTCTGGCGGGACTCCTTCAAACTCCAACACTGGTGCTGCGCGTTCGAGAAAGGACCAGAGAAATGCGGCAAAGAAAATTCCGACAGGGTGGTTTCTTCCCAGCAGCGCTAAAGCCAACCCAGTAAAGGCAAACCCTGAAGGAAAAGACATGCTGTAAGAGTGAGTATCTGAGAGCAGCGTCCCAATACCAACTAGGCCAGCAATCGCACCTGAAAGCACTGTAGTTACAAAGATCATTCCTGGCGCATTCACACCACTTGCCCTTGCAGCTCGGAAAGATAGCCCCGTGGCACGAAGATTAAAACCAAAGACAGTTTTATTAAGCATGATCCAGTAGGCGACACCAACAAAAATTGCAACAAAGAGGAATGAATAAACCTCGCCACCAAACATTTTAAAGGTTGGCATCTGTCCACTTAATGGAATTGGCTTAGTCTGAACGTTCTGTGAACCAGGTGGAAGTGAACCAAGTAGATTTGGGCTTAATAGAAAAGCAATAATCGCAGCTGCAATAAAGTTGAGCATAATATTACTAATAACTTCAGAGACTCCACGGCGGACCTTGAGGTATCCAGCAATGGCCGCCCATAATCCTCCGGCAAGCATCGCGGTCATGACAATAACTAAGACATGTAATACCGGTGGAAGATTAACTGCGGCTCCAACAACTCCGCCAAAGAAAGCACCCATTCGATACTGTCCATCGATACCGATATTAAAGAGAAGCATTTTAAAGCCAATAGCTGCCGCTACTCCGGCAAGATAATAAGCAACAGTTGCATTAATTTCCGAGACAACATTTCTAGGATCGAATCCATATGAGATCATTAATTGAAATATCTCCAGCGGATTTACGCCACGGAATAGCAGAATAATCGAAACAAAGAGCAACGAGTTAAGTATTGCTGCTGTAGGTGCAATTGTTGCCCAAAAAACTTTACTTTTTGTCATGCGCTGAGTGCTCCAGTCATTGCTAATCCGAGATCTTCCGGAGATGTCTTTTTTGGATCTAATACCGAGACAATAGTTCCGCTATAGATCACTGCGATTCGATCAGAGAGCGAGAAGAGTTCTTCCAGATCGGCGGTGATAAGAAGAATTCCAACACCACTTGATCTCGCCGCCATCAAGTGTTCCCAAATAATGGCTTGTGCACCCACATCAACTCCTCGAGTGGGTTGGGCGGCAACAATAATCTTTGGATCACCGCTTAACTCGCGCCCAACAATAAATTTCTGCTGATTTCCACCCGAGAGCGCACTTGCCAACACGTTTACACCGGGAGTGCGCACATCAAATTCTGTGACGATGCGCTTTGAATCTTCAACGGCTACGCCACGGTCAACCATAACTCCCTTTGCCATCGGTTGCGAAAATTGATGGCCCAGAATTCGGTTCTCCCAAAGCGGGGCTGCCATGAGCAGTCCATCGCGCTGGCGATCTTGCGGGATGTAGGCAACTCCCGCATTTCTAATATCTTTAGTTGCAGTCGTTGCTGCATCAAGTCCTAGAACCTCAACTGAACCCACAGTTGGCTTGATTAGCCCCATTATTAATTCAATAAGTTCGCTCTGACCATTTCCTTCAACACCAGCAAGGCCAAGAATTTCACCACCGTGTAGCTCAAGGGTTATATCACTGAGAATCTCACGTCCATCTGCTCTTGAGTACGAAGCACTACTAATTTTTAAGATGCTATCAGCGCTAATATTTTGAATTCCAGCTTTTGGCTTAGGCAACTCTCCACCCACCATAAGCTCGGCTAATTCTTTCTTATTTGTCTTCGACGGCTCACGTGTGGCTACCGTTGTTCCCTGACGCATGATCGTAATTTCATCAGCAATGGAGAGAACTTCATCTAGCTTATGTGAGATAAATAAAACTGTAAGACCTTTATTTACTAACTCTCGAAGGTTTGCAAAGAGTTCAGAAACTTCTTGCGGGACAAGCACTGCAGTCGGCTCATCAAGAATTAGGATCTTGGCCCCGCGGAAGAGAACCTTGGCAATCTCAACCCGTTGTCTTTCGCCGACACCCAAGTTAGAGACAGATTCATCGGGATCAATTTCGATCTTATAAGTCTGCGCAATCTCAAGTAATTTTTTACGTGCTTGATCAAAATTTATATCAAATCCAAAACGTGAAGGCTCGCTGCCTAAAATAACATTCTCTAAAACTGTTACATTATCGGCTAACTTAAAATGCTGGTGGACCATACCAATTCCAAGAGCGATCGCATCCTGCGGAGATTTCAAATTGACGGCGCTGCCGAAAACTTTTATTTGACCCGCATCTGGTTTAATCATTCCGTAGAGTGATTTCATGAGGGTTGACTTACCTGCTCCATTCTCGCCGATAATTGCATGAATTGAGCCTTCTCGAATCTGGAGATTAACATCGCGGTTTGCAATAACACCGGGATATCTCTTTTCAACTCCAATGACTTCAAGGATGTTAGCCACAATAATCTTCTCTCTTGTTGAAATTTAAGTGACAAGGTGCGCCGCTGAAGCGGCGCACCTTGTCACTATTTAATTAATTTATGCCTTTGGATCTGTTGGAACAACGGTTTCACCAGATGAGATCTTTGCTGCTTGAGCATCAATCTGTTCAACTAGTTCATCGATGTATCCACCTGTGGTTGTGTATCCAACGCCACCTTCAACGTATCCCCAGGTCTTAACTCCAGCTGTTGGAGTTCCTGCAAGTGCATCTGTTACGAATGCAGCAACACCGACATCTACGCGCTTAAGCATTGATGTAAGAATTGTGCTTGTGTATGCAGCATGTGCTGGATAAGTTGCTTCGTCAGCATCTACACCAATTGACCACTTGCCAAGTTCAGATGCAGCCTTGTGCATACCAGTTCCGGTTCCGCCAGCTGCTGCATAAACAACATCTGCGCCGTTCTCGTACATACCCTTAGCAGCTTCGTATCCCTTTGCAGGATCGTTAAATCCTGAGAAGTCTGGGAAGTTGCTGATGTAAGTTGTTTGAACTTTAATTTTTGCATTAACAGCCTTTGCACCAGCGATAAAGCCAGCTTCAAATTTAGCGATAAGTGGTGTGTTTACTCCACCGATAAATCCGACGTTGTTTGTCTTTGTCTTAAGAGCTGCTGCAACTCCTACTAGGAATGAGCCCTCTTCTTCTTTAAAGACAATGCTGTGTACGTTTGGTGCTGTTACTGATGAATCATCAACGATTCCCCATGTTGTATCAGGGAACTCTGCTGCAACTTTTCCAAGAGCAGCTGCGTATGTGAATCCAACTACAACGATTGGGTTTGCACCCTTTTGTGCCATAAGACGTAGACGCTCTGCACGCTGATCATCAGTTGCAGTTGGGTTGTCTTGTGACTCTAGAAGTTCCAAATCTGGATTCGCTGCAAGAATTGGCTCGACACCAATGTATGCAAGTTGGTTGAAGCCAGGGATATCGCGACCACCGAGGCTATAGGCAATGCCAATAGTTCCGGTCGCATTTGTTCCTGCATCTTCGCTGTCGCTACCGCAACCGGTAACAACTGAAGCGATTAGGGTTGCAGCAACTGCAAGTACTCCCCAACGGCCTAGGCGTTTTTTCTGCATTTAGTCGTTCTCCTTTTAGTTATTTGAGTGATCACTCGTTTACTCAGTAGTCGTTACTTGTTGAAGCGGATCTTTTGCGACTGACGAGCAGGCGCACACGACCCTCTCTCAACAAGCTGTACATCGACTATTGAATGCTGTGGTGGGCTGCCAGCCCCATTTTCGAGATGCTTAATCATTAGGTTCATCGCAAGCGATCCTTGCAGACGCGCATCTCTGGCGATGACGGTAAGTGGTGGGTTGATCAGATCTGCAAAATCAAGATCATCAAAACCGATCAGAGAGATTTCTGACGGAACGCTCACTCCACGTTCTTGCAGCGCATGAAGTGCACCGATTGTCATTAAATTATTGGCGGTAAATACAGCAGTTGGCGGAGCATCGAGTTCAATCAACTCGAGCATCGCTTGATATCCACCCGCTTCAGTGAAATCAGATTCCCGGAAATATTGCGGATCTGGGTTGATATTCGCTTTTGAAAGCGCGTTCTGGAAACCTTCAGATCTGCCCTTAGCCGGTGTTGCACGCTCAGGGCCATTGATCATCGCAATCTTGGTGTGTCCATGACTGATCAGATAATTGGTTGCAAGCTCTGATCCTTTTCGATTATCCGCTAGAACTGAGCTGAAATTTTCCCCATCGGCAGTCACTCGATCTACAAAGACAATCGGTAAACCAAATTGACTAAAAAATGATGGTGCTTGCTCGTCTTCAGTTAACGGTGCCAATATCACCCCATCAACTCGACCAAAGAGTTGTCCTAAGGCTTTCTCTTCGCGTTCATGTGAATCCCCTGTGTTTACAAGAAGAATCATGCGATCGTTACCAACAGCTGATTCTGCCCCTTCCACAATTGCAGCAAAGAAAGGATTGGTTACATCGGGAACAACAATTGCAATAATTCCGGTGCGTCCTGATTTAAGGTTTCTGGCAGCAGCATTTGGGCGATAATTTAATTCAACGATTGCCGCGCGAATCTCTTCTTCGCTGCGAACTGTAAATCCACTGAGGTAGCGAGAAATTGTCGCAACTGAAACTCCCACACGTTTTGCAACGTCGGTGATAGTCGCTGATGACAATTTAAGCCCCTTTGCTTATGAGAATCGGTACTGAGAACGATTGCAGGTAACCTATCTCGTGGAGTAGATTCCGTCCAGAGCGTTTCGCTTTTATTTCTACGTGTCGCTAGGAGTGCAAATGTCATCGGATTTGGTCGGCGCACATGTTGTTGTCGTAGGAAGCACAATGATCGACATGGTCGCTTACACAAAGAAAGTTCCAAACGCCGGTGAGACTGTTATTGGCGATCATTTTGCTCTTGGCTTCGGTGGAAAAGGCGCAAATCAGGCTGTAATGGCGAAGCGTTTAGGCTCAAAAGTATCGATGGTCAACACTTTGGGCGATGACGTCTTCGGAGAGAGTACTCTGGCAAATTTCCAAGAGCAAGGCATCGACACAACTTTTATATCACGTGCCCCAGGTGCAAGCGGAGTTGCACCAATTTGGGTAGAACCAGATGGAACAAACCGGATTATCTGCGTACCCGGTGCGAATAATTCAATGACTCCCGCACAGGCTATATCTGCACTTGAGACTTTAAAAGGTTATCAAATCGTTATAGGACAACTCGAGATTCCACAAGAAGTCACGATCGCTGCATTTAAAAAAGCTCGTGAATGTGGCGCAATTACAATTTTAAATCCCGCACCATTTGCAGAGATTGCCACCGAACTAATTGCGGTGAGCGATTGGATAATTCCAAATGAAAGTGAATTTGCAGGAATGCATCCGCAAGGACTGCTACCAATAAGTGATGAAATTATTATTGAACTCGCAGCCACATTGAAGACTCGCTTTGCAGTTACCCTCGGTGATCAAGGCGCCGCATTTACTACCCTCGATGGCACAGTCCATCGCGTGAGCGCTCCCCAGGTAACAGCGATCGATACAACCGGTGCTGGCGATGCATTTGTTGGGGCCTTTGCGGTCGGGCTCGCCTCAGGGCTGGCTGAAGCCAAGGCGATCGCCCTTGGTTGTGCATGTGCCTCAGATAGTGTCACTAGACTTGGGACTCAGTCTTCATATCCAACTCCAGCCCAAGCGCAGATCATTTTGGGATCAATTTAGCTAGATCACCGTAGAAAGAAGAGGCAATTCTCGTGGCAGATTCCAGTTTCGATGTCGTTTCCAAGATCGATCGTATGGAGCTAGATAATGCGATCAACCAGGCTATCCGCGAAATTGATACTCGATTTGATTTTAAGAATACCGGCGCAAAAATTGAGATGGCTGGTGAGAAGATAAATATTGAGGCAGATACCGAAGAGCGGGCAAAGGCAACCCTTGATGTCGTCAAAGATAAAATGATTAAGCGCGGTGTCTCACTCAAACATATTGATCCAAGCGAGCCCACACTTTCTGGCAAGATTTACAAAATTTCATCTCCGCTGAAAGAAGGTATCTCAACTGAGAATGCTAAAAAGATTGCCAAGTTTTTACGTGACGAGGGACCAAAATCTGCCAAGAGTCAGATTCAAGGGGATGAACTTCGGGTAACAAGTAAGAGTCGTGATGATCTACAAGACGCCATCACGATGATTAAAGAAGCCAAGTGGGATTTTGCAGTTCAATTTGTGAACTTTAGATAGTAATGAGTGAAGGAACTGCGAGAATAAGAAGCCTTGGACTCCTCTTTGGAGTAAGTGCTTACACTCTTTGGGGTCTCTTGCCTATTTATTGGCCGTTACTTAAACCTGCAAACCCGCTAGAAATAGTTTCGCACCGTGCAGTGTGGACTTTGGTTTTCTGTTTTATTATTTTGGCACTTACCAAAACTCTTAAGTCGACGCTCTCGCTTCTCAAGCGTCCAAGAATTGTCGTTGGACTTTTCTTAAGTTCAATTTTGGTTTCAATCAATTGGATTATTTATATCTATGCCGCAAATACTGGACATGTAGTCGAAGCATCGCTTGGATATTACATTAATCCGATTGTTGTGATCGCAACTGGTGTACTTGTGCTTAAAGAGAAAATGCGCAAATTACAATGGACCGCTGTCGGTATCGCAACCTTCGGTGTTCTCGTACTGACGATAAATCACGGACGGTTGCCATGGATTGCACTCGGATTGGCATTCTCTTGGGGAAGTTATGGTTTGGTAAAGAAACATCTAGGCCTTGGCGCTCTCGAAGGCCTCTCTATTGAAACGCTTCTTTCAAGTGGTTTTTATCTCGGATACATTCTTTGGCTAGGAAATAACGACCAAGGACACTTTACATATTCACTCACACTTACGCTGCTACTCATTGGCGGCGGGGCTATCACTGCAATCCCACTCCTACTTTTCAACGGTGCAACGAATCGACTTCCACTGACATTAATTGGTCTACTTCAGTACATCACACCAACAATCCAGTTCTGTATTGGTGTCTGGTATTACCGCGAAGATATGCCAGCAGCCAGATGGGCTGGTTTTCTCATTATCTGGGTAGCGCTAATAACGCTGGCAATTGATTTGGTGCGATCAAGCAGATCGGTCAATAACAGCATCACACAAGGAAAATAGCGCAGCTGCCGCATCACCGACCGGCAAAGGTCCAAGAAGTGTGCGTGCTTCTCGAGCAATCGAGAGTAATTGCAATCGAGACTCATCAAGGGCTGGATGGGTGCGCAGCGTTTTCAGAACCTGATTTACAGTAGCTTGATCATCAATTGGAGATTTTAATAGTTGAATAAGTTCAGCATCTTCGCTGCGATTGAGCTTCATGACATTGAGTGTGACAAGTGTCGGTACGCCCTCTTTCAGATCGGTACCTGGCGTCTTGCCTGAATCTTCGCTGGCGCTAGCAATATCAATAACATCATCTGCTAATTGGAAGGTACTTCCGATCTTTTCACCGAAAACTGTCAGTGCTTCAACATGTTCTTTACTCGCACCCGCAAGCATTGCCCCAAATCGTGCACTCGTTGCAATGAGTGAACCTGTCTTATCACTGACAACACGCAAATAATGTTCGAGTGGATCTTGGCCAGCTGCTGGACCTTGCGTCTCCATAATCTGACCAACAACTAAACGTTCAAATGTACGTGCCTGAAGTCGCACGGCTTCTGGACCTAAATCAGCGAGGAGATCGGAGGCTTTTGCAAAGAGATAGTCACCGGTAAGAATTGCAACAGTATTTCCCCATCGATTATTTGCACTCTCAACTCCACGTCGAAGCGATGCCTCATCCATCACATCATCGTGATACAAAGTAGCAAGATGGGTGAGTTCACAGACAACGGCCGCTTCAATAATTGTTTTTCTAGTTGGATCTCCGTAATGAGATGCAATCAAGGTGAGTAGTGGACGCAATCGTTTGCCGCCAGCTTCGACAAGATGGCGCGATGTCTCAATCACAAGTGGGTAATCACCCTGAATTTGGGTGCGCAACATAGTTTCAACTTCGTTTAGGCGAGTTGAAAGATCTGCCTCAAGTTCAGGAGCAAGATCGGGAATTCCAAAGGCCGCCATTAGCGTAAGAACGAAGCAGTTTCGGCAATGAAGTCAATGAGAGGTGCTGGAAATACACCCAGAAGAAGTGTCACAGCAAGTGAAACCAGAATTGAGATTCGTGTGAAAATCGATGGAATTACAACGCTTGTTCCATCTTCAACCGGATCTTTAAAGAACATCAGCACGATTACTCGGATGTAGAAGAAGGCGGCGATTGCAGATGAAAGAACACCGGTAATTAATACCGCTGTATTTCCACTCTCATAAGCAGCGGAGAAGATTGAGAATTTTCCAACGAATCCGCTGGTGAGTGGAATTCCGGCAAATGAGAGAAGTAAGAATGCAAATGCTGATGCAACCCATGGTGAGCGTTTTCCAAGTCCGACCCAACGATTGAGATCGGAGACTTCTCCACCTGAATCGTTGACAAGTGTGACAATTGCGAAGGCACCAACAGTGGCAACGCCATATGCGAAGAGATAGAAAATTGTTGCATCTAGCCCTGATTTATTAAGCGCGATCACACCTGAGAGTAAGAAGCCAGCGTGGGCAATTGAGGAGTATGCCAACATACGCTTTACATCTCGTTGTGAGATTGCAACTAACGAACCAAATACCATCGTAATCAGAGCAATCGCAGTTAGCGCTGGACGCCACTGCCACACATCTCCAGCAAATGCCACGTAATAAATTCGCAACATCGCACCGAATGCAGCCACCTTTGTTGCAGCAGCCATAAATGCTGTTACTGCAGTTGGAGATCCTTGGTAAACATCTGGTGTCCACGCATGGAATGGGACGGCACCAACTTTAAAGAGCAGGCCAACGCTAATGAAAGAAATTCCAATAAGCAGGAATACATCGTTAGCGCTGCCACCGGTAATTGCACTTGCGATTCCAGCAAAGGTAATCGAATCTGAATATCCATAGAGATAAGCAACACCAAAGATGAAAAATGCTGAGGAGAAGGCGCCGAGCAAGAAGTACTTGAGCGCTGCTTCTTGCGAAGCTAAACGGCGACGACGAGCAAGTCCAGCCATTAGATATAGCGGTAGCGAGAGAACTTCGAGTGCAACAAAGAGTGTGATCAGATCTGTTGCCACCGGAAAGAGCAGCATTCCGGCAATTGCAAAGAGGGTAAGAGGGTAGATCTCGGTGACGCGAATACCTTGCGCTTGCGCCTGTCGCTCTTCATCTGAGCCTGGCGCAGCCGTTGGCATCGCAGCAAATTTATCGCTATCGGCTAAGAGCAAGATTGCGATTAGTGAGATCACCAAGATCGCCATCTGTAATAAGAAACCAGCACCATCGAATGTCACTGAAGACATGGACGCCTTGGTTGAGTAATTTCCGCGAAGTCCAACAAGTGCAACTAATGCGGTGGCAAGTGTGGCGATTGAAAGAATGAGTTGTGACGAACTACGCGATTTACGAGGCGCAAAAGCTTCGATTAAAACTCCAAGGAGTGCACCACCAAAGACAATCAGCATTGGCGACAATATTGCATAGTTCAGTACGGGAGATGTAAATGTGGACATTTACTTTCCCCCATTCATAGTCGGTACCGGATCGCTGTAACCCTGTTGGTTAACAATTTTTATAGCAGCTGGGTTGATGATATTGATTAGTGGTGATGGATAGAAGCCAAGGGCGATGATGATGGCGAATACTGGCGCAATCGCAATTTTTTCACGCAGATTGAGATCTTTCAGATTTTCGTTCCCTGGAGTTGTCAGACCATGCAGTGCGCGCTGAACTGGAATCAAGATGTAGAGCGCAGCCAGGACAATTCCAAAGGTTGCAATAATTGCAGCAGCTGGATATCTCGTATAGGTACCAACAAGTACTAGAAATTCACTTACAAAACTTGAAAGACCAGGCAGTGCCAAGCTGGAGAGGCCAGCGATAAAGAAGCTCCATGCCATGATCGGTGTAATGCGTTGGAGTCCACCAAAGTCAGCGATCGTTGATGATCCCCGTCGAGCAACCATCCAGCCTGCAACTAAGAAGAGTGCAGCAGTTGAGAATGCGTGGTTAAACATATAAAGCGTGGCACCTGTCTGCGACTGGGTTGTCATCGCAAAGATTCCAAGTGTGATGAAACCGAAGTGCGAGATGGATGTGTAAGCAATCAGACGCTTAATATCCTTAGCTCCAATTGCCAAGAAAGCACCGTAGAGAATTGAGATAAGAGCGAGCACAATAATCACTGGTGTAAAAGTCTTGCTGGCATCAGGGAAAATCGAAAGACAGAAACGAATCATTCCGTAGGTTCCAACTTTATCGAGCACACCAAGTAGCAAGACTGACCCACCAGGTGTTGCACTCTTCGCCGCATCGGGCAGCCAGGTATGGAATGGCCAGAGCGGTGCCTTAATTGCAAAGGCGATAAAGAATCCAAGGAAGAGCACATTCTGGGTAGTCGAACTCATTGAGTTATGAAGATCTGAAAGTGCGGTGATATCGAATGTAGCTCCGCCGTTATTTCCAGATATTACATAGAGACCAATAATTGATGCCAACATCAAGAGACCGCCAAAGAGGCCATAGAGCAAGAACTTCACTGCAGCTGCTGCTCGTTCACCACTGCCATACCCACCAATAAGAAGGTAGACCGGAATTAACATCGCTTCGAAGATGACATAGAAGAGGAAGAGATCGGTTGCAGCAAAGACGCCAATCATCATTGTCTCGAGCACCAGAATTAAGATGTAGAAAATCTTGATGCCCCAGCGACCGCCCTCGGATTCGTGCCAGCTAGCTAGTAAAACTATCGGGACCAAAATAACCGACATCAAAATAAGTACTAATGAAATTCCATCAACTCCGACTGCCCAATTAACAGCAAAAGATGGGATCCATGAGTAACTCTGTCTAAATTGAAGATCAGTATTTTGAGTATCAAATCCAAGCGCCTTCACAATCGTTGCAACCGCGACTATTACCGCGCTAGCGAGTGCTACCTGCTTTATTAGCCTCTCTTTCGCGGCCGGAATTACTGCAACCGCAGCCGCTCCGATGAGAGGCAATAACATAATTATTGTGATCGTCATTATTGAGTAACCGTCCAAATCGCAACGAGTAGAGATAGGGCACCCAAGAGGATGAGAACTGCATATGAGCGCACGTATCCGGATTGAGTACGACGTAGAGTGGAGCCAGAATCAACGGCCAGCGTTCCAACGCCACGAACTGCGCCATCAATGACTTTCTCATCAATTACGATAAGTCCCTGTGTTAAAACTTGCCCTGGTCGCATAAAGACAGCCTCGTTAAATACATCCTGTCCAAGATCATTGCGCGCAAATCGTGTTGCCCACGAAACCTTTGTCGGAGCAATATCTTCAACATCTTTAAACTTATATTTGTAGAGTGCAATCGATGCACCAATGATCACCATGGTTATCGCTAGCGCCGATACGACAATTGGTGGAAGAAGTTCTTCATGCTCTTTATGTTCATCAAAAAGTGGGGCTAGCCATTTCACTAAAGCTTTATCGTGATAGAGCAGATATCCAGCACTTACTGAACCAATTGATAACAACGCCATCGGAATCCACATGAGAGCGGGAGACTCATGCGGATGAGAATTATCCTCCCAACGCTTTTTGCCAAAGAAGGTCAGGATCATCACGCGCGTCATATAGAAGGCGGTAATTGCCGCGCCAAGAAGTGCAATGCTGCCAAGGATTATTCCTTTAGCGCCACCGGCATTGAGCGCAGTTTCAATGATCATATCTTTTGAGTAGTAACCAGCAAAAGGTGGAACTCCGATAATCGCTAAATAGCCAAGACCGAAGGTAATAAAGGTAATCGGCATTACTTTACGGAGCGCACCATATTTACGCATATTTACTTCATCGTTCATCGCATGCATTACTGAGCCAGCGCCAAGGAACATGCTCGCCTTAAAAAATCCGTGTGTCAGTAGGTGCATGATCGCAAATGCATAACCGACTGGACCAAGACCGGCGCACATAGTCATGTATCCAATCTGTGACATCGTCGATGCAGCGAGTGCTTTCTTAATATCATCTTTAGCCATACCAATGATGGCTCCGAAAATTAAGGTGATAGCGCCGACAATTACGACGAGAAGTTGCGCAGTTGGTGCGCCATCAAATACAAAGTTCGATCGGACAATGAGATAGACACCTGCTGTCACCATCGTCGCTGCGTGAATCAGCGCTGAAACTGGAGTAGGTCCAGCCATCGCATCGCCAAGCCATGCCTGCAGTGGGAATTGCGCTGACTTTCCAGCCGCTGCAATCAGCAACATAATTCCCATCGCGGTAAGTGTTGGGGTTCCGACCGTCTCTGAGGCTGCTTTTACGCCCTCGAATGAGACGGTTCCCATCTTTGCAAAGGCGATCATGATTGCAAATGACAATCCCATATCGCCAATACGGTTCATCACAAATGCTTTTTTAGAAGCGGTTGCATATGCCGGCTTCTGATTCCAAAAACCAATAAGAAGGTATGAGGCAAGGCCAACGCCTTCCCAACCTACATAAAGATTGAGGTATGAATTTCCTAAGACGAGCAGCAACATCGCAGCCACAAAGAGGTTGAGATAAGCGAAGAATCTCCGACGATTTTCATCATGAGACATATATGAAATTGAGTAGATATGAATCAGGGTTCCAACACCTGAAATCAAAAGTACAAAACAAATTGAGAGCTGATCAAGTAGCAGCGCAGCATCTACATCAAAGTTGCCGACTTTTATCCAGGAGAAGAGAACCTGAGTAATGGCACGATCTTCGGTTGATCGATTGGTCATTGCCAAAAAATGAGCAAGGCCGAGCGCAAAGGAGCCGGCCGACATCGCGGTGGCAAATAAGTGACCCCACTTGTCAGCTTTGCGTCCCATCAATAATAGGAAAACTGAACCAAAAAGTGGCAGACCGATCAGATAAACGAGTGAGTTAGCAGTAACCATTATTATCGCTTCAGCAAACTGGCATCATCAATTGATGCTGATCGACGTGAGCGATAAATTGCAACGATAATTGCGAGACCGACAACCACTTCACAAGCGGCAACAACCATCGTAAAGAATGCAACAACTTGGCCGTTGAGATTTCCATTCATGCGCGAGAAAGTTACAAGAGTGAGATTTGCCGAGTTGAGCATTAACTCAATACACATGAAGACGACAATTGCATTACGGCGAATAACAACACCAACTGCGCCAATGGTAAAGAGCAACGCCGCGAGGTAGAGGTAGTTATATGGATCCATCTACTTCTCCTCCTTCACTGTTGGGTCAACAACATCGAGTTGGAACTGTGCCGACTCAATTACATCACCACGTGCTTTAAGTGTTGCCGAAATAGAAGTTGGAGCTGGTGTGCCATCAGGCAAAAGTGCTGGCACATCCACCGCGTTATGGAGAGCATAGACGCCTGGACCTGGCAGACCTGCAGCATCACTGAGCGAACCGGTACGAAAACGAGCAATCGATTGTTGGCGCTGTGATGGTCGATGGTTGGTTCGTTGATGATGAGCCAAGACCATTGCGCCAAGAGCTGCCGTAACAAGCAGCGCTGAAATAACTTCAAATGGGAAGACAAAATCGGAGAAGAGTAAGTACGCAATACCTTCGACGTTTCCATCTTGGTTGGCAAGCTCGACCCCAATTGGCGTGCGGCCTAAAGTTGCGCGTCCAATGAGAGCAATCATCAGTCCACCAAAACCAAAAGCGGCGGTGATCGCAATCCAACGCAGACCCTTAATTGTTTCAACTAATGAGTCAGATGAATCAACACCAACGAGCATCAGAATAAATAGGAAGAGCATCATTACGGCGCCGGTGTAGACAACAATTTGAACAATGCCAAGGAAGAGTGCACCCTGGGCGATATAGAAAATTGCCAAAGTAATCATTACCCCGACCAATAAAATCGCTGAGTGAACAGCTTTCTTCACAAGTAGCATGCCAATGGCTGCAACAACTGAAAGTGGTGCCAAGACCCAGAACATGACTGTCTCAGGTGTTGCAATGGTTAACACTACTTTGTGCCCCCCTCCTGCGAAGGATGCGCCTTGGTGACATCACCGTTGTAATAATTCTTATCATCCATACCTGGATACATTGGATGAGGAGGTGCCAGCATTCCTGCACGCAAAGGAGCAAGCAGATCGTCCTTTTCAAAGATCAACTTTTCGCGTGAAGAATCTGCGAGCTCATATTCATTTGTCATTGTGAGCGCACGGGTTGGACAAGCTTCAACACATAAGCCGCAGAAAACACAACGAAGATAATTAATTTGATAAACCTTGCCGTAACGCTCACCAGGAGACATCTGATTCTCTGGTGTGTTATCTCCACCTTCAACAAAGATTGCATCCGCCGGACATGCCCAAGCACAAAGTTCGCAGCCGATACATTTTTCAAGGCCATCAGGATGGCGATTAAGTTGGTGGCGACCATGAAAACGCTCTTCGGTCGGCGCTTTCACATCAGGATAGTTAACAGTTAAATTCTTCTTGAAAATTGAGGTGAAGGTAACCCAGAAGCCCTTTGACTGTTGAAAGAGTGAACCAGGACCGGGCTGATCAACTTCGACGAAAGAGACATCATCGACATTCGCAGCGATACCTTGCTTCTTTGGCTCAATTGAATTATTCATCTCTGCCTCCTGTCTTAATCTGTGTTGTAGCTCTCTGTGTTGTAGCTCTCTGTGTTGTAGCTCTCTGTGTTGTAGCTCTCTGTGTTGTAGCTCTCTGTGTTGTCGCGCTGAAGGATGAAACTCCCGGAAGTGATGGCACTGGGAAATCAGGTGGCGTGCTCTGTGCAAATGGCGAATCCGCTAGATCGCGTTCGCTCTTTTTCTTCTCACGATCAAAGAGTGAACTTACTGCCAATGCGATCAAGACAAGTCCAAGAGTGAAGGCAAGAATTACCGTGCGAGAGACACCTTGTTGTTGCATTACACGAAGAGATGCAACGATCATGATCCAAAGAAGTGAAGCGGGAATCAGTACCTTCCAACCAAATTTCATGAACTGGTCGTAGCGAAGACGTGGAAGAGTTGCACGCAACCACATAAAGATAAAGAAGAAGAAATTAACCTTTAGGAAGAACCAGACGATGGTGAACCAGCCGCCCAGCCACGCTTCGGTAAATCCAAGTCCTGGTGGTGCGTGATAGCCACCAAGGAATAGCGTGGTGGCAAGTGCTGAGACAGCAACAATATTTACATATTCAGCCAAGAAGAAGAGTGCGAATTTCAACGAGGAGTACTCAGTGTGGAAACCACCAACAAGTTCGCCTTCAGCTTCAGCTAAGTCAAAAGGTGCCCGGTTTGTCTCGCCCACCATTGAAATCACAAAGATTACAAATGAGGGGAAGAGGACGACTGCATTCCAGTAAGAACCGTGTTGAGAGTTAATAATTTCAGAGGTAGACATCGATCCGGCATAGATAAAGACTGCAACAAGTGAGAGCCCCATAGCAATTTCGTAAGATATTACTTGCGCACTTGAGCGAAGTCCACCAAGAAGTGGATAGGTCGATCCTGATGACCAACCTGCGAGAACAACGCCGTACACACCAATTGAGGTGACTGCCAAAATGTAGAGAACACCTACTGATAAATCGGTGAGCTGCATCGCTGTCTCTTGCCCAAAGAGTGCGACTTTTCCAGTCATTGGAATTACTGCAAAAGACATAAAGCACATCGCGGCTGCAATTATTGGGGCTGCAATAAATACGACTTTATCTGCAGCTGCCGGAATAATGTCTTCTTTCAGCGCAAGCTTGACGCCATCAGAGAGTGATTGCAGTAAACCAAATGGTCCGACTCGGTTTGGTCCAGTACGACGCTGCATCTTTGCAAGTACGCGGCGTTCGGTCCAGACAGCCATCAAGGTAGAGACAACGCAGATAACAAAGACGAGCAGTGCTTTAACGGCCATTAGCCAGACTGGATCCTGTCCGAGGAGTTCTACATTTGTCATGCCTTCACCACCGTTACTAATTCACCATGTGCTGCATTGAGAACGCGAAGTGGCTGTGATCCAATTGAATTTCGTGGCAACCACACTGCATCGTCATGAATGTCTTCAACTAAAACTTCAATTGTTAGCGATGCATCTGCATGTGAGATGCGAATCTTTTCACCTGTTGCAACACCGAGTGCATCTGCACGCTTTGGTGAGATGACTGCAATCGTCGGGCGACGAGTACCAGCTAAGTTATCTTCACCGACCTGAAGTGATCCTTCATCAAGTAGTCGGCGCCAAGAAGTAATAATCGCTTGCTCAGGTGCAATCTTTGCACTGGCGGCGGGAGCGACTGAAACAAACTCTGCGCGTGCACCATCCCACTTTCCAAGTTGAGCAAATTCGCGAGCTGCTGCTGTGACAGTACCGAGCATGATTGATTCACCCATTGCATCGGCTAGCGCTGACAAAATTCGCACATCGCTGCGATTAAGTGAATCGCCAACTGCTGCTGCAAATGAACGTGAGCGGCCTTCCCAGTTAATGAAAGTTCCGTACTTTTCCGTCACTGCGGCAACTGGCAGCACAACATCGGCAATCTCTGTAATTGAAGAGTGTAAAATTTCTAAACTGACCACAAAGCCTTTAGTAAGGGCGGCGATGGCACTGGCACTTTGTGGAAGATCGTGTGCATCGATGCCACCGATTACAAGTGCATCGAGTTCCTTATTGGCTAGCGCTGCGATCATCTGATCTGTTGTGCGTCCCTGCTCTGCTGGAATTGAATTAACTCCCCATGCAGCAGCAATATCTACTCGGGCGGCAGAATCAATAACTGGGCGTCCACCTGGCAAAAGTGAACCAATAGCACCGGCTTCCAGCGCACCGCGTTCTCCAGCACGACGTGGAATCCAGGCAATCTTTGCACCTGTCTTGTTTGCAAGTGAAAGGGCTGCTGTAAGTAATCCGGCAGATTCGCCAGCACGTTCACCGACGAGAATTATTGATTTTGCGGTCAGTGCAATATCGGCAAGTGCAGCAGCTTCAGATCCTGGTGCGACCTTGATGAAGTGTGCCTTCAGCTTATCCATTGCAATTGAACCCTTTGTGGCAACTGCTGTGACCTTAAGTCCACGCTTTTTGAAATTCTTATTTAGGCGTAAGAAGACAATTGGTGACTCTTCTTCTGGCTCAAATGCAACAAGTACAACTTGATCGGCGCGATCGATATCACTGTACGCAGTTGTCGAGCCAACTACGTGAGATGCCAAGAAGTTGGCTTCTTCATCAGAGGTAATGCGAGCACGGAAATCAATATCGTTTGTCTTGAGTGCGATACGTGCAAACTTTGAATACCCATAAGCATCTTCCAGAGTTGGGCGACCGCCGACAAGTACACCAGCGCGCTTACCAACAAGTCCGGCAGCTGCTGCGGCCAACGCTTCTGGCCAAGAGGCTGCAACAAGTACACCCTCTGCATTTCGAATCATTGGTTCGGTAAGACGATTTTGGGATGTCACATATTTAAATGCCCATCGCCCCTTATCGCAGTTCCACTCTTCATTTACTTGTGGGTCATCTCCAGCCAGGCGACGAAGTGTTTTACCGCGACGTACATCAGTACGCATATCGCATCCTGATGCACAGTGCTCGCAAGCAGATGGTGTTGAGACTAGATCGAAAGGACGTGCTCGGAATCGGTATGAAGCACCAGTAAGTGCACCGACTGGACAAATCTGAATAGTATTTCCAGAGAAGTACGATTTAAATGGATCGTTCTCGTAAATTCCTACTTGCTGTAGCGCACCGCGCTCGTTCAAAGTAATAAATGGATCAGAGGCAATCTGCTCAGAGAAACGTGTGCAACGTGCACAGAGAACGCAACGTTCACGATCGAGCAATACTTGTGATGAAATATTAATTGGCTTCTCAAATGTGCGCTTCACTCCACCCAGGCGTGCAGTTGGATTTCCATTGCTCATCGCTTGGTTTTGCAGAGGGCATTCGCCACCTTTGTCACAGACAGGACAATCAAGTGGGTGATTTCCTAGCAACAACTCCATCACACCTTTCTGCGCTTTATCAGCGACAGCAGATGTGAGTTGGGTTTTAACAATCATATTTGGCTCTACTGGAATTGTGCAGGAAGCTTGTGGCTTTGGAAATGCACGGCCATTGATCTCAACTTCAACTAAACATTGACGACAAGCACCTACGGGATCAAGCAGTGGATGATCACAGAAACGTGGGATCTGAATTCCAAGCATCTCTGCGGCACGAATAATAAGTGTGCCTTTAGGAACACTTACTTCGAAGCCATCAATGACAACTGTAATTGTCTCAACTGCCACTGCGCTTTCGAGGGTTGTCATTACTTACTCGCCCCCTGAAAGAGTGTCGATGCAACTGGATCAAATGGACATGCGCCATTTGTTAAGTGTGCAATGTATTCATCACGGAAATATTTAATTGATGATGTAATCGGACTGGTAGCTCCGTCACCAAGTGCACAGAAAGAGCGTCCCATAATGTTGTCGCAGAGGTCGAGCAGTTTTGCAAGATCTTCTTCGGTTCCGATTCCAGCTTCTAAATCACGAAGAATCTGGACTAACCACCATGTGCCTTCGCGACATGGTGTGCACTTTCCGCATGATTCGTGCTTATAGAACTCAGTCCAACGAAGTACTGCGCGCACTACACATGTTGTCTCGTCAAAAATTTGAAGTGCCTTTGTGCCAAGCATTGAACCTGCTGCGGCAACGCCTTCGTAATCAAGTGGAACATCTAGATGTTCATCGGTAAATATTGGAGTTGAAGATCCACCTGGGGTCCAGAACTTAAGTGTGTGGCCGGTACGAACGCCACCTGCAAGATCAAGAATTTCACGAAGAGTGATTCCAAGTGGTGCTTCAAATTGACCAGGATTATTTACATGGCCTGAGAGTGAGTAAAGGGTTGCACCCTTTGATTTTTCAGTACCCATTGATTGGTACCACTCTGCACCGTTATTAATAATTGCTGGTACGGATGCAATTGATTCCACGTTATTTACAACAGTGGGCTTTGCATAGAGTCCAGCAATAGCTGGAAATGGTGGGCGAAGACGTGGTTGGCCACGGAAACCTTCAAGTGAATCAAGTAGCGCGGTCTCTTCCCCGCAAATGTATGCACCGGCTCCGATATGTAAAACTACATCGACTCCGTTTCCAAGAATGCCTGCCTTGTAGGCATCAGCGATTGCTTGATTGAGGCGACGTGCAACGTGGGTGACTTCACCGCGAAGATAAATGAATGCATGCTTTGCCCGAATTGCATGGCAAGCAATAATGCAGCCTTCAATAAGTACATGTGGATTGGCCATTAAAAGTGGCGTGTCTTTACATGTTCCAGGTTCTGATTCATCAGCATTTACAACGAGGTAGTGATCTTTGTTATCACCTTGTGGAATAAAACCCCACTTCATTCCTGTTGGAAAACCAGCGCCACCTCGACCGCGAAGTCCAGAATCTTTTACAAGTGCAATCACTTCATCAGGATCCATCGCAAGTGCTTTCGCTGATGCGGTGTATCCACCGTTGCGCTTATATGCCGCAAAGGTAAATGAATCTGGTTGATCCCAGTGTGCGGAGAGTACGGGGGTCAGAGTTGTCATTACTTTCCTTCCTTCGCTAAACGACGTGCCAAAGTAAGACCGAGCAGTGTCGGTGCACCAGCTTGCACACCCTGTCCAGCTAGACCATCATCAAAACCTGCAAGCACAGCTGAAGCCTCTTTAAATGTTACGAGACGATCAGGGCCACGTGTTGGCGCTGGTGGATTTCCAGCACGCGCACCATCAACTAATGACTTTGCTGACTCGACGGTCTGGTTGTCGTAGAACTCCCAGTTGGCCATCACTACAGGTGCGTAGTCACAGGCAGCGTTGCACTCAATGTGCTCGAGTGAAACTTTGCCATCTGCTGTAACGCCATCATTTTCAATCCCAAGGTGATCTATGAGAGCACTAAAAATTGCATCTCCGCCCATGACTGCGCAGAGCGTATTTGTACATACTCCGACGTGATATTCACCGACTGGCTTGCGCTTATATTGAGTGTAGAAAGTTGCAACTGCTGAAACTTCTGCAGGTGCAATTTCAAGAATTTTGGCAATTGTCTCGATACCTTCACTGGTGACAAATCCGGCAACAGATTGCACATAATGTAAAAGCGGCATAATCGCTGAACGGCTACGTGGGTAGCGCGCAATAATTGTCTGCATCTTCGCACGATCTAGTTGGGTATTTGATGACATTAGCGGTCCACGCCTCCCATCACAGGATCAATTGATGCAATCGCTCCGACGATGTCGGCGATCATTCCACCTTCACTCATCGCAGATGTTGCCTGAAGATTATTAAATGATGGTTCCCGGAAATGTGCGCGATATGGACGAGTGCCACCGTCAGAGACGATGTGAGCACCGAGTTCACCACGTGGTGATTCAATCGGTACATAAACTTCACCGGCAGGTACTCGGAATCCTTCAGTAACTAATTTGAAGTGATGGATAAGTGATTCCATCGAAGTGCCCATAATTTCGCGAATGTGGTTGAGCGAATTACCGAGACCATCTGCACCAAGTGCTAACTGTGCTGGCCATGCAATTTTCTTATCTGCAACCATTACTGGTTGACCGGCAGTTGCATCAAGCTTTTCAATTGTTTGTTCGATAATGCGAAGTGATTGCTCAAGTTCGGCCATCCGAATTAAGAAGCGACCATAGACATCGCAGGTATCTGCAGTGACTACTTCGAAATCATAATTTTCATAACCGCAGTACGGCTGCATCTTGCGGAGATCCCAAGGAAGACCAGTTGAACGAAGAACTGGTCCAGTAATTCCAAGTGTTGTACATCCAGCAAGATCAAGGTATCCAATACCAACAGTGCGCTTCATCCAGATGGTGTTACCAACCAAGAGCCGCTCATTGTCTTTAAAGTTTTTACGAAGTGTCACGACTAGCTCGCGAAGACGCGTTGTCATTCCTTCTGGAAGATCTTGCGCAACTCCACCTGGGCGCACGTAAGCCATATTCATGCGAAGACCAGAGATTGCTTCAAAGGCATCGAGTACTAATTCACGCTCGCGGAAGGCGAAGAACATCGGCCCCATTGCACCAAGTTCAAGTGCACCAGTACCCAGAGCCACCATGTGAGAAGAGATGCGATTGAGTTCCATCATTAACACTCGGATAATCGATGCCCGCTCTGGCACATCGTTGGTAATTCCAAGAAGTTTTTCAACGGCTAAGCAATATGCGGTTTCGTTGAAAATTGGGCTGAGGTAATCCATGCGAGTAACAAATGTTGTGCCTTGAGTCCAAGAACGGAACTCCATATTTTTCTCAATACCTGTATGTAGGTACCCAATTCCTGGGCGAACTTCTGTAATTGTTTCGCCTTCAAGTTCAAGTACAAGACGAAGAACGCCGTGAGTAGATGGGTGTTGTGGACCCATATTTACAATGATGCGCTCTTCTTTGCTTTCGCCAATTTCAGAGACGAGTGAATCCCAATCGCCACCACTTACTGAGTAGACAGTTCCTTCAGTTGTTTCGCGTGATGATGCATATGGATCAAATGTTGTTGTCATTCGTATGACCTCCGTTGTGATGGAGCCGGAGTTGTTGCACCCTTGTACTCAACTGCAATTCCACCAAGTGGGTAATCCTTACGCTGTGGATGTCCATCCCAATCATCTGGCATCAAGATCCGAGTAAGACCTGGGTGGCCATCAAAGACAATTCCAAACATGTCAAAAGTTTCGCGCTCGTGCCAATTGTTTCCGCCCCACACATCAACCAGGGTTGGAATGTGTGGATCAAGATCAGAAGTTGTCACTTCAAGACGTACGCGCTGGTTCTTTGTCATCGAAAGCAATGGATATACCGCAACAAGTTCTGCACCGGTGCGCTCTGGAAAATGCACACCTGAAACGCCCATACACATTTCAAAGAGCAATGAATCACGAAGCACTTGTGCAACTTCTACGAGACGTTCTTTCTTAATGTGAAGTGTGAGTTCGCCGCGATCAACAACTACTCGGGTAATTGCATCAGCGAAATCTGGGTAGGCACGTTCTAAATCATCAGCGATTTGATCAAAATAACCACCGTAGGGACGTGGCGTTGAGCCAGTATCTGCCACTGAACGCACGAGCCCGCCGTATCCAGAAGTATCTCCTGAGCCACGAGCACCAAACATGCCTTGTTCTGTATCAACCATTATGCGTGAGTTCCTTCAAGCGGGAAAGATCCCAATTGAATAGTTGGCTTTGCATTCATGGCAGCTTTTTCAACTTCTTTAATAACGGCTTCGCGATTAGGTCCAAGTGTTGTATTGCTAATTTGTTCGTGTAATTTAATAATTGCATCCATGAGTTGTTCTGGACGTGGAGGGCAACCTGGCAGATAAATATCAACTGGGACAACGTGGTCTACGCCTTGAACGATGGCGTAGTTATTAAACATTCCGCCCGATGAAGAACATGCACCCATTGCAATTACCCATTTAGGCGCAGTCATTTGATCGTAAATTTGACGAAGAACTGGCGCCATTTTCTGAGAGACGCGTCCAGCAACGATCATGAGATCTGCCTGGCGCGGAGATGCGCTAAAGCGTTCCATTCCAAAGCGAGAGATGTCGTGCTTTGGCGACGAACCCAACGCCATCATTTCAATTGCACAGCACGCAAGACCGAAGGTTGCTGGCCAAAGTGAACTCTTACGCATGTAACCTGCGAGATCTTCCACCTTTGAAAGTAAAATTCCGCTTGGTAATTTATCTTCTAGACCCATGTGTTAATCCCATTCCAATCCGCCGCGACGCCAAACGTATGCAAAAGCGATAAAAATAGTTGAGATAAATACACCCATCTCAAGTAATCCAAATACCCCGAGCTGATCCAAGGTGACTGCCCATGGGTAGAGAAAGACGATTTCAATATCAAAGACAATAAAGAGCATTGCAGTAAGAAAATATTTAACGGGAAAGCGACCGCCTTCGAGCGCCTGAGGTGAAGGTTCAATTCCACACTCGTAGGCATCTTGTTTGGCGCGGTTATATCGAGCCGGTCCGGTAATTGATGCCACCCCAACCGAAAAAACCGCAAAGCCAAAGCCGATGGCAAAGAGGATGAAGATCGGGATATACGGATTAGCGCTCACGGGACATTATTCTAGGCGTTGGGCCCATGAAGGGCGAAAACGCTATGCCTTCACAGCGATGTGAATTGCCACAACGCCACCGGTGAGATTATTCCAACCTACTTGACTCCATCCAGCATCGACGATCATCGCTGCCAACTCCTTTTGATTTGGCCAGGCTCTAATGGAATCTGCGAGATAGCTATAGGCATCGGGATTTGATGTTGTCGCACGGGCGATCGTTGGCAGCGCTTTCATCAAATAATTCATATAGATGGCGCGAAATGGGGCAAAAATCGGGGTGGAAAACTCAACGATCACCAATCGGCCACCAGTTTTAACGACGCGATGGGCCTCAGCGAGCGCCTTCGCGGTATCGGCGGTGTTACGAAGGCCAAAAGAGATGGTCAAAACATCAAATGTGCCATCTTCGAAGGGAAGTTTGAGGGCATCGGCCTTCACGAAGTTGAGATTGGGGCGCGCCTTTCGTCCAGCGGCCAGCATTCCCTCTGAGAAGTCGGCGGCGATGACATCTGCGCCGGCTGCCGCCAAGGGGGCCGAGCTCGATCCGGTACCTGCCGCCAGATCGAGGATTTTCATGCCAGCAGTTGGGGCAATTATCTTGGTCGCCGCCCGGCGCCAGGCCTTGCTCCGGCCTAGGCTCAAAATGTCATTGGCGATGTCATAGCGCTTAGCCACGCCATCGAACATGGCAGCGACTTCCTGCGGATTCTTATCCATATTCGCCCGTGACATGACTCTATTCTCCGCCAGAGTAGTCTTATCCACAACTTAAAAAGTTTTTAAATCGCCCTAGAAGGAGGAGTTATATGTCAGAAGCGCGCTCGCTACGGACCGCTCTCTTTCCACAATCTGGCGTCCTCACCCAGACACTCTTTGTGACAGGTGGGGTCGGCTTTATCGGACTCCTTGCCCAAATCTCATTTCCGATTCCAGGTTCACCGGTTCCGGTCACCGGTCAGACACTTGGCGTCTTACTTATTGCAACTACATATGGACTTCGGTTGGCCGGTATCACTTTTGCGAGTTATCTCTTAGTCGCAATGGCAGGCGCACCGCTCTTTGCACCATCTGCAACGCTGCCAAGTTATGGAATTGCTCGTATTACTAGTGCAACCGGTGGATACCTTATTGGAATGTTGGTTGCCACAATTGTGATTGCATATTTGGCGGAGAAAAAAGCAGATCAAAAATTAGTTACCTCTTTCCCAATGTTGCTGATCGGTACTTCAATCATTTTCATCTTTGGCGTTACCTGGTTGCGTCTTAGCTTGGAGATGAACTGGTCGCAAGCAATTGCAGCTGGCTTTACCCCATTTATTTTTGGAGAAGCGCTCAAGATTGTAATTACCGCTACCTCGCTGCCTTTGATTTGGAAGAAAATTAATCGCACACTTGCGAAGTAATTAATCTCGTATGACTGCTCTTATTCCTGTCACCACCTCACGGTTGACATCTCACCTTGATCTTTTAGATCTCTTGCCCGAAGAAGAATTGCTCTCATGGGTACGCAGTGGTCAGGGACTTGTTGGTTGGGGAGTATTTGCGCAAATAACTGTCTGCGGGCCCACTCGCTTTGCCGATGCTCGCACCTGGTGGCACAACGAGCTTGCCAAACTTAAAATCACTAACAATACAAATGTGAGTGGTAGCGGTCCTATTCTCTTTAGCTCTTTCGCTTTCGATGAGAATGAAGAATCTGTGCTGGTAATTCCAGAGATTATTGTTGGTACTCGTGGTGGAGTTTCTTGGTTGACATGGATTGGCGATAAAGCCCAGCCGTATCTACCAAAGAAAGCACCGACAATTGCACACACTCAATATTCGTGGGGCGATGGCTCACTCTCTCCCAATGAATGGATGTCACGGGTTGCAACTGCCATTGGTGAAATCGAAATCACTGAACTTGAAAAAGTAGTACTGGCGCGAGATTTAGTGGCGATTGCGCAAAGTGCAATCGATCCTCGACAAATTCTCAATCAGTTGAGTGCGCAGTATCCAGCGACCTGGGTCTTTGCGGTAAAGAATTTAATCGGAGCAACACCTGAACTCTTAGTGCGACTTTCTCGCGGAATGGTTACCTCGCGCGTACTTGCCGGCACTATTAGTAAAACTGGTGACGATGATAGAGATTTGGCGTTGGCCGGCTCGCTAGCAAGATCATCCAAAGATTTAGAAGAACATGAATATGCAGTGCGCTCGGTAGCAGATGCACTTGAACCGTTTTGCACCTCAATGAATGTGCCAGAATCTCCATTCGTGCTGCACTTAGTAAATGTGATGCACCTTGCCACTGATGTAACGGGCGCGCTGATGGAATCTAAAAATACGCAATCACAGAATGAAGTCGATGTATTTTCATTATTGGCTCGCTTGCATCCATCTGCTGCTGTCTGTGGGACACCGACACATCTGGCAGCCACAATGATTTCTAAGATTGAAGGAATGTCCCGTGGTCGATATGCCGGTCCAGTTGGATGGATTGATGCACACGGCGATGGTGAAATTGGAATTGCACTTCGTTGTGGTTTAATCTCTGAAAATTTAATTCGATTATTTGCAGGGTGTGGAATTGTTTCTGGATCTGATCCAGCGAAAGAACTCAATGAAAGTAATGCAAAATTTACGCCAATGCGTAGCGCGCTAGAGTGAATCCATCTTTGCAAAAATTGATTTGATTCCTTGCGCATTTTCTGCTCGGTTTGGTACATCGACGATCACAACTTCTAGTTGTGAAATAGGAGTTGCCATCACCTTGGCTAACTCTTGTGGCGAAGCAATTTTGCTGGTTGCGATTCCAAAGCCGCTGGCAATTGCAGCCAAATCTTTATTATGAGGAGTACCAAATACCTCTTCAAAGCCATTTACTCCAGCTTGTGGCAAAGTTGAGAATATTCCGCCACCGTTATTATCAATAACAAAGATACGTAAATTTATCTTTCCAGCACTTGCTAGCGCACCAACATCGTGTAAAAAGGCGAGGTCTCCCACTACCGCCACTGCACTTTCTGATGACTGTGCAATTCCGGTTGCGATACCAAGGGCTGTTGATAGATTGCCATCAATTCCAGCTAAACCACGGTTTGCAAATACTTTTACCCCCGTACGAGCTGTTGCAAAGCCTTCGATATCTCTGATTGGACGAGATGATGAGATGAAAAGCGTTGTTGAATTTGAGAGAGTGGCGCTGAAATCTCGGGCAAATATCTGTTCCGACCACCCAGTTAAATCTGCAACTGCTTTACCAGCGCGCTGGGAAAGCTTCTTCCACTGCTCGACCCATTCGCCATCTGCGGCAGGGACTTCCACCGACGGTAGCGCTAAAAATTTCTGTGAAGCAACCCGATCTCCATCAACTGTGGCCATCCGAGGATCGATCACAATTATTTTGCGGGCTTGCGAAATAAGTGCATTGATTGGGCGTGAAAGAGTAGTGCGTCCAATAACAACGACGGTATCTGGATTAATCTCTTTTCTTACCTTTGTCGATGCTAGAAAGAGACTCGCATGCGACGTTGCGCTAGGAATAGAAAGTGGATCTTCAGCAATTACCGGCCAACCGAGCGCTTGTGCAAATTCGTTAACACTGTCTTGGCTTAAGCCAGCGCGATCGTGGCCAATAATGAGTAATCCGCGAGTGGATTTACTGTGGAACGTGCCAGATTTCTTGCGGGTAAATGTTCGTGCTGGATTACTACTCAAATTATCTAACCACCCGGATTGATCATCACTGTTATCTAGCAGCGGTTCATCAAATTGAATATTGAGATGTACTGGACCGCTCTGCAGCGCATTAAGCGGTAACTCCATTGGATATGCCGATCCCGAAATATCGGCAAAGTAACGAACTGCTTTTCCAAAGATGCGTGCCTGCTCAGTAGTTTGATTGGCACCAGTTCGTCGAAGTCGCGCAGGTCTATCGGCGGTAAGCAACAAAAGCGGTGCATTTGTATGTGATGCTTCCAGAATTGCTGGATGATAATTTGCTACTGCGCTGCCGCTGGTGCAGACAAGTGGCACCGCCCGCGATGTTGCTTTAGCTATTCCTAGCGCGAAAAATCCGGCGCTACGTTCATCAATTTTTAGATGAAGTTTTATTAAACCTTTTTCAGATGCTTGAAAGAATGCCAGCGAAAGTGGAGCATTTCTTGATCCCGGTGAGATTACAACATCTTCGATTCCGGCTTCAAGGATCTGTTTAACAATAACTTGCGCAAGGCGGGTTGATTCACTCATCCGATCTGCTGCGCAATTCTCATGATGCGATTCTTCCACCATTCATAGCGCTCTGCTGCCACATCTTGAACGCTTGAAAAATCTGGATCTACTGTGCGTACTTCAATCGCCCCGTCAATTATTTCGAGTTCAGCTACATTTTGCGCCAAAAGCGACCCAGTCGCTAAACCGCTATCAAAGTGTAAATCTGCGAAAGAGGCAGCGAGTGTGAGTCCGTATGAAATTCCAACTGCGCTTTCAAGTGCACTTGATATTACGACTGGCAGTTTGTGGTGCTTGGCTATCGCGTGACACCTAGCGATTCCCCCAAGTGGTTGAACTTTGAGCATGATCAGATCAACTGCATCAGTGAGATCTAACTCAAAAGGGTCAACTGACTTTCTGATTATTTCATCACCACAAATCTTGGTGGTGATCTTCGATCTTAATTCACGAAGATCTTCAAGGCTCGCAACAGGTTGTTCAATATATTCAAGTGGATCAATCTCAGATTCAATTGCTTTAATGTTTTCGATCGCATGCGAAAGGTTCCATAATCCATTTACATCTGCCCGAAGTTTCACACTCGGCACCAGCGCGGCCACGGTAGCAAGGCGGGCAATATCTTCTCGGATACCAGTACCTATCTTTACTTTGAATACTGAGCAACCTGGATAGCGATCAACGAGTCGGGCAATCTGATCTTTGTTATCGAGAGCTGGAATAGTTGCATTTACTTTGACTAGATCATGAAAGAGTTTTGGTGGCGGTGTAGTTGCGGCCTCTATGGCGCACTCAAGCCATGGCCTACTTTCTTGATCGTCATATTCCAAAAAAGGAGAGAACTCGGCCCAGCCTTGTGAACCTTTAAAGAGTGCAACTTCTCGGGTTGTTATCCCACGAAAGTTGGTCCGAGTCGCAAGTGAGACAACTCGTAAACTTTGAAAGAGATCAAGGTTCATAAATTAAGGACGCTTTGGAAATTTTCCGAAATCTGGTGCACGTCGCTCTTTATATGCATCACGACCTTCTTGACCTTCTTCGCTTAAATAGAAGAGCAGAGTTGCATCACCGGCGAGTTGTTGCACGCCCGCTAATCCATCATCTGCCGCATTCATACTTGATTTAAGTAGTCGCAGCGCCATTGGTGAATTGCGCAACATCTCGCGACACCACGAGACTGTCTCTGCCTCTAACTCACTGATACCAACAACGGTATTTATTAGACCCATTGCGAGCGCCTCTTGTGCGTCATACTGCCGAGTCATAAACCAAATTTCACGAGCTTTTTTCTGACCAACACTTGCTGCAAGTAGCCCTGATCCATATCCACCATCAAATGAACCAACCATTGGTCCGGTCTGACCAAATTTTGCATTCTCGGCCGCAATCGTGAGATCGCAGACAACGTGGAGCACATGTCCGCCGCCGATCGCCCATCCAGCAACCATGGCAACTACAGGTTTTGGTGTGCGACGAATCTGTACTTGTAGATCTAAAACGTTGAGACGACCGACTCCGGTCTGTGCCAATTCATCATCGCCGAGATATCCATCATCTCCGCGAACGCTAATGTCACCACCAGAACAGAAAGCTTCATCGCCTTGGCCAGTCAAAATGATGACGCCGACTTCTAAGTTATCGCGGGCTAATGAAAAGGCATGCTGCAATTCAATGATGGTTTGCGGGCGAAATGCGTTGCGCACCTCTGGACGATTAATCGTGATTTTTGCAATGCCATCGCCAGTTTCATACTTGATGTCTAGAAATTTCTCGCCACCCTTGCCGGTCGCCCACGCTGGGATAGTGCGGTCTCCAAAATCACGTTTAATTGGCTTGCTCACGATTCCTCCATCTTTCTCTCTGGGCGGTAGCCTACGCGGGCTATGGATATGTCGCCGAATACAAACCTTCCACCTCATCCGGTGCGCACAATAAGTGCTGCAATGCCACTCGATGAGGTCATGGCTGCGCTGGCAAAAGCGTTAGCCCAGCAAGGTCCAGTGCTCAATTTTACCCGTACCCCAATTGAAAATGTGGATGGCGACGTTGCCGTCATTGTTGAAACCACCGGTTCAAGTGGTGCACTCAAACTTGTCGCACTCGGGCGAAAAGCGTTGCTGGCATCTGCTCGACTTTCACTTGATTCTCTCGGCGCCCGCCTCGGTGCTACCTGGTCACTTTTTCTTCCACTCAACCACATTGCAGGTGTCAATGTTTTAGTGCGTTCGCTTGAACTTGGTACAACGCCAATTGATTTACGGACTGCAAAGGAATTTCCAACGGCCCATTTCACCGCCATCGTTCCTACTCAATTATTCCAAGCGCTCAATGGCAATTCAAATCTGCTGCAACATTTAAAATCAAGTAAAGCTGTGTTGGTCGGCGGTGCCTCGTTAAGTGGCGATCTCTATCAGAGTGCGATTGCGCAAGATATAAATATTGTCCGTACCTACGGTATGAGTGAGACTTCCGGGGGCTGCGTCTATGAAGGACAACCGCTCGGAGATACTAAGGTGAGAATTTCTAGCCAAGGGTTGATCGAAATATCTGGCCCAACTCTTGCCACCACATATCTAGGAAACGACGCACTGTGGAACTCTCAATTAAATGGTGGCTGGTTTACGACTACAGATCTTGGTGAAATAGATAGTCAAGGGCGACTGACTGTCCTTGGTCGAGGCGATGACATCTGCAACTCTGGTGGTGAAAAGATTTCGCTCTCCTTAGTTGAAAAAGTTTTGGCAGACGAATTTCCTTCAGTGCAATGGGCCGCAATTGCAGTTGATGATCAAAAATGGGGCCAACGGTTAGTGGTGTGTGCAGCTGGTTCACAATTGCCAACAACACCTGAGATTTCATCACTTATTGAAACTTCACTGGGTGAAATTGCGAAACCAAAACAAGTTCTTTACCTGGATCAACTTCCCGCAATTGGAATTGGTAAAATCGACCGTAACGCTCTAGCGCAGCAAGCAAAGGAAGCATTCGGTGGTTAATTCACAACTAAAAGTTTGGGTCACGGGCGCACGTCCGCGAACCCTCTCAGCGGCAGTTGCCCCGGTATTGGTTGCAAGTGCACTAGCGGGTTCAAATTTTGATTTTCTGCCAGCTCTCTTAGCTTTGATTGTCAGCCTTGCCCTACAAATTGGTGTTAATTATGCAAATGATTACTCGGATGGAGTGCGCGGTACTGACGATGAACGAGTTGGTCCGGTGCGAATTACTGCAGGTGGGTTGGCCAGTGCACATGTCGTTAAACGTGCTGCGCTCATTGCCTTCGCTATTGCAGGAGTAGCCGGTTTCGTACTCGCACTTCTGAGCAGTTGGTGGTTAATTCCAGTAGGTGCGGCATCAATTGCGGCAGCGTGGGGTTATACCGGTGGCGAGAAACCATATGGATATTTGGGTCTCGGTGAGTTATTTGTATTTGTTTTCTTTGGTCTCGTCGCAACTGTCGGAAGTTACTATGTTCAAACTGGTGAAATTTCGGCGCAATCAATTTTGGCCGGTTGCATTATGGGATCTTTAGCATCAGCAATTCTGGTGATCAATAACATTCGTGATCGGCAACAAGATGCGCTCGTGGGCAAGAACACCCTCGCCGTTAGAATCGGTGATCGTGGATCTCGGGCACTTTTCACCACATTTGTTATTGCACCTTATTTACTCTCGCTTGGCTTTTTAAATTATTGGGTCGCGCTCACGCTTGTGACTCTCCCAGTATCAATAAAGTTGCTCAGATCACTCTGGTCTGGACTTCAGGGGAGAGAGTTGATCGCACTGCTCGGTCAGACTGGTCGATTACAGCTGCTCTTCTCACTCACTCTGACTATCGCCGTGATTATTGGCTAAGATTGCATCATGTTGAGATTCTCCATCATCGCTTTTATCGCAGCCACTGCATTTATAATTTATGCATTTGTGGAATGTGCGATTCGAGATGATGCACTCATTAAACGTCTTCCAAAATGGGGATGGCTATTAATAATTTTCTTCCTACAGTTCGCAGGAGCTGTTGCTTACTTCATTCTCGGGCGCAATCGTGGTGGGGGTGGTGGCTTTAAGAAACCACCGAAGCGTCGCATCTTGCCACCTGATGATGACCCAGATTTCCTCCGCAAACTTTAATTCCGGCAAAACTTAAAGCCCTGAGTACGTGTGCTTTCCACTTCCCCACACATTTACATAAACATAGTTAAATAAAAATGTTGATCCGGCGAAGAGACATAGCCATGCTGCGCGCCGTCCTCTCCAACCAATTGTTACTCGTGCGTGAAGGTATGCGGCATATGCAACCCAGGTAATAAATGCCCACGTCTCTTTTGGATCCCAGCCCCAGTAACGTCCCCATGCACTCTCGGCCCAGATTGCACCAGCGATGACAGAGAAAGTCCACAGTGGAAATACAAAAGCAACAAGGCGATAGGAAAGTTGATCTAAAAATTCAAGCGAAGGAAGACGAGTTGCCCAAGCTGGACGACCCATGCCGCGTTCGCGCGAATCAAGATAAAGATAGGCGCCAGCAATAACATTTGAAAGTAAGAAGACGCCACCTGAAATAATTGCAGCGATCACATGAATTATCAGCCAAGGAGATTGAAGTGCAGGCATTAGCGGAGCGCTATCACGATAGAGAAGTGTGACGGCAGTGCCAAGAGTGAGTAATACACCTAATGAGATAAACAAACCTAGCCAACGAAGATCATATTTACGGAGCGCGACTAAATATGCCCCAGAAAATGCCAGCGCACCAGTAATTGAAAATTCAAACATGTTGCCCCATGGGACGTGGCCATTTGCTAAGCCGCGTGCAACTACACCCGCAAAGAGAGCGATAAATCCTAGCAACATCAAAATTGTTGCAATCCGGGCAGCCTTTTCACTTCGTTGGAAAGTTAACTTCTTTAGCCCAGGATCACTGTCTTCTGGCGGAACCTTTACCGCCCAAGCAGTTTCAAATGCATGAACCAAGAACGAGAGGGCGTAAATTCCCATTGCGCTATAAATAAAGTTATTAGAGATGTAAGCCCACGTAGTTTGCGTCACTTCTCCCCCTTCACAGCTTTCACAAATTCTTTAACTTCTTCATCAAGTAATGAAGATGTGTTCTTTGCCAACCCTGAAATTTCTACATTTCCATCTAAATCTTGACGAATCCAAATTCTTCTACGTCGACCAAAGAGTGAAGCGAGTAATCCAAGTAGCGCAAGAATACCGCCGAAAAGTGAATAGCTCTTTCCAGGATCACTTACTACCTGCAAGTTGACCCACGGTTCGACTTGTTCAAAGGTAATACTGCCGCCTGGATAATTAATTGTTTCACCAGCCTTAAGTGAGTTAAGTGCAATTCGCTTCATCGTCGACGTATCGATTCGATAGACAGATTGTGGAATTCCGGTATCGAGACCTAAGTCACCTTCCCAGAGCGAGAAGAGCAACCTTGGATTAAGTAGCTCTGGATAGATCGAGACCGCACCACTTCCACTGACTCGTTCAAATGTTGGATAGAAGGACGAGACAAATCCCAGTTGAGGGTCTGCTTCGGGAACTTTTATCGATCCGATTGATCGAAGATTCCCATCTTGTGGCAAGAATGGGACGGCTCCTTGAAATACAACATTTGCGAATTCATCTCGTACAGTGACAAAAGGTGAGAAGCCATTTGCTTGCAGATAGACACGGGAGTTTCCAAATGTAAGTGGGCTATTTACTTTAATAATCTGATCTTTCTCAACCCCATCTGCATCAATGGTCTGAACGTAGGCAGCGAAATCGAGTGGAGTATTTGTGGCTGGATCATATTTTGCTTCAAATTTACTTAAGCGGATTGAGAAAGTATTGAGAGAAGATTCATTGGTAAGTTTTCCAAACGAAAGTGAGTCATAACTTGTTGGAAGGTTTATAAATCTTTCTCCTGTTGTAATGATGGCATCACCTCTCATTCCAAAGAGTGAGCCAACACTTACACCGATTAAAATTAAAATGAGCGAGAGATGGAAGAGTAGATTTCCGCTCTCTCTCAGATATCCCTTTTCGGCTGAGATTGATCCATCTTGTTCGCGAATCCGGAAACGCTTTTTACGAAACCATTTTTTGGCACGTTCGAGTTCATCACCATCCCCACTAAATGAGTGAAAGCTCTCCAGCTTGGTTAGATTCTTTGGGGTAACCGGTGGTTGTGCGCGCATTGCCTTAAAATGTTCAACTGATCGTGGAAGCACACAGCCGATTAAGGATATGAAAAGCAAGATATAAATTGCGCTAAACCATGAAGATGCAAAGAGATCAAAGCCTCCGAAGCGATCTATCCAAGAAGCCAGTGTCGGATTAGCAATAAAATAATCTCGTACTGCTACCGGGTTCTGATTGCGCTGTGGAAGCAGCGACCCTGGAATCGCAGCAATACCGAGCATCATCAGCAAGATCAGCGCTGTACGCATACTTGTGAGTTGGCGCCATGCAAATCTTGCTAGACCACGGGCTCCAATTTCTGGAATCTCAATTTGATCTTGAATACTCATTAAATCACCGGTGTAAATTCACTAATAGAAGATCGCAACTCAATCATTAAATAATTCCAAACTCCGGTCACTTGCAGAATTCCAATAACAATTAGTAGGACACCACCAGTAATTGAAATGATTCGGCCATTTTTCGTTAAGAATTTGCGAAGCTTTGCTGATTTATCAAAAAATACACCAGTGAGAATAAAGGGCAACCCGAGGCCAACGCAGTAGCCAAATGAGAGCAGCGCACCACGCAGCGCACTCGATTCGCTAAAAGCTAAGGTTTGAACGATGGCAAGTGCCGGACCAATGCAAGGAGTCCAACCAACTCCGAAAAGGAAGCCGAGCACGGGGGCACCCACAAGCCCCCCAGTTGTTGAAAGCTGTGGCCGAATTGTTGGCATGAGTGCAAAAGCACCAGCAAAAATAAGACCCATAAGTATTGTGAATACACCAAGAACTCTTGTGATCACTTCTTCGTTGACTGCAATACGTGCGCCAAGTCCACCAAAGAGTGCGCCGTATGAGATGAAGAGGACCGAAAATCCAAGCACAAAGAGAGTGGAGCCTAGAAAAATTCTCCCCTTGGATTGGGAGAAGCCGGCAGCAAATGCGAGGTACCCCGGAACAAGTGGCAGCACACATGGTGAAATAAATGAGACTAGCCCGGCCAACACTGCAAGCGGGAAGGCAACCAATAAAAATCCATCAAAAATATTTTCGACAACAAAATTAATCATTCGCTTTGCACTCTCTCAATCAGTGCACTCAGCGAGCCCATTGTGACGATCCCAGATACTCGAGCAGCTACAAAGCCATCTCTATCAATCACAATCGTGGATGGAATGGCATTTGCTGGTAGTGATTTGCTAAAACCTATAAGTAGTGCATCGTCAATAAGTGTTGGATATGTAATATTTTTAGTGCGCACAAATGCCTCAGCGTTGACCAAATTATCGCGAGTAAGAATTCCAACAAATGGCACATCTGGATACTTCTCCGAAAGTGCAACAAGTGTTGGTGCCTCAGCCCGACATGGTGAACACCACGATGCCCAGACATTTATGACGGCAATTTTTCCAGGTTCGAGGGTGTAATTAACTCCAGTAAGTGTCATGCCGGAAAGTGGTGGAGCCTGCACACGAGAACCCTTTTTTATAAAGGTCTGCGCACCACTACCGACGACAAAACTCTCTTCTGTTGTAGAGCTACCACCACCAGAGCAGGCGCTCAATGAAAGAAGAGGCACAGTAAGAAGTAGTGCAGTAATAAGTGCGAGAGGTTTTACTTTTTGCATTAGTTCTTCTTTCGGAGAAGATGTCTCGCTGGTTCTGAATACGAAGTACCGACTATTTCACCGTTGTCGTCGAAGTGAATACTGGTCACCGATGCAAGAGTACATTCGCGCTTGCGCGGATCATGAATAAGTCTGCGTCCCTCAACTGCACTTCTTAAAATCCAAATCGGCAGTTGATGCGAAATACAGATTGCATCTTTATCTCCCGCTGCTTTCTGAGCCGCAAAAATCGCAGCCAGCATACGATTGATTTGCTCAACGTAGGACTCCCCCCAAGATGGCTTCCATGGATTTGTTAAATGTTTCCAAGCAGATGGACGGCGCAAAACACCATCACCAATCCCAAATGGTTTTCCTTCAAAAATGTTTGCTGCTTCTATTAATCGTTCATCGGTAGTAATTTTAATTTTATGTGCATCTGCAATTGGAGCCGCTGTCTCTTGTGCTCGTTGTAGTGGCGAGACATGGAGCGCGCCAAGATTGATCGACTCGGACCACTTTCCAAGAGTTGTCGCCATCTCATGTCCACGCTCAGAGAGATGCCATCCTGGTTGACGGCCATAAAGGATTTTCTCGGGGTTATGGACTTCACCGTGGCGGAGGACATGAACGCTATTACCCATAGTGCTAACTGTAACTATAGAGGTCTATCTCTGATGATTTCGATATGGTTACTCCATGGCACTTGAGCGCAAGAGGGCCGCTTTCTTTGATGTAGATAACACTCTTATCCGTGGTTCATCTCTCTATTTTCTTGGCCGCGGAATGTACCAAAGGGGCTATTTCACAAAGTCCGATATCTCACGTTTTGTTCTAGCAAATCTTAGGTTCCGATTGACCGGTACCGAGAAACAAGAAGTGATCGAAAAGTTTCAAGATGCAGCGACAACATTTATTGGTGGGCATAATGTTGATGACATACAAAATTTGGGGCAAGAGATTTATGACGAATATGTCTCACCTGCGTTGTGGCAAGGAACAATTGAAATTGCTCAGCGACATTTGGCTGATGGTGATGAAGTGTGGTTGGTTACCGCCGCACCAGAAGATATGGCAACGCTGATTGCTAAACGACTTGGTTTCACTGGTGCAATCGGAAGTAAGGCAGCCATTAAAGATGGTGTGTACACCGGTTCGATGAATGGTCCACTTTTACATGGTCGCGAAAAAGCAATTGCGCTGGAAAAAATTTCGGAAGAGCGCGGCTTTGATTTAGCGCGATGCTTTGCATATTCAGATAGCAGTAATGATTTGCCACTTCTGAAAGCGGTTGGCTTTCCATCTGCCATTAATCCCGATGCAAAACTTCGAATCTGGGCAACGCGTGAGAAATGGCCGATTCATGATTTCCGTCGCGCTCGTGCCATAAATAGATTTCTTGGTCCGCTCATCTCGCGCCTTGCATCAATCGGCGCACTGATCACGCCTCGACGCCGTTCCCGCTAATTCAACTTCTGATTTAGCGCTTTTCCCCTTTCTGCATTAATGTAGGCAGGTTATGGAAATTAGATCATTTGCCGATTATCTACGCGGCTTGGACGATGCTGGTTTGCTTGCACTCTTTTCCCATCGTGCTGATCTCATCTCACCAGTGCCACCTGATATAGCAAGCCTGGCCGTTCGGGCATCATCAGCGCCATCGTTAGCTCGTGCGATCGATTCCTTAAATGCATGGCAATTCCAAGTACTCGAGGCAGCAGCCGTTGTGAACGAGCCATTTACTGAGAAATCTGTTGCAGCACTTACCGATAAGGCTGCACTCTTTGTAATTCCAGGGTTAATCGAACGGGGTCTTATTTATCCAGCTGATGACGGGCTAAGAATGCCCACGACTCTCCGTGAATTACTCGGAAATGAGATTGCTCAACTTGGGCCCGCTTCACTTGCTAAATTAAATCTAAAGAAACTTGCTGATGTACCAGCTGGTGCAAAGAAGATTCTGGAAGCTATGACGTGGGGGCCACCAAGAGGTGCAGTTGCTGATATCAAAAAGCCAAGCGCTGGCGTGGAGTGGTGTCTCACAGAAGGATTCTTGATTCCATATAGCCAAACAATTGTTGTAATGCCTCGTGAAGTTGCGATTGCACTTCGTGGTGGCAAGATCCATAAAGAAGTTCGAACTCAATCTCCAGAAATTGTCTATTCGTTTCTGGCAAAGAATAGAAAAAACGTAGATCTAGCGGCAATTGCAAATATCACCACCTTCTTACGGTGGACCGAAGAAGTGCTCAACTTTTGGGCACAGGATCCTCCCACTGCACTTCGATCTGGTGGGCTCGGAGTCCGTGACCTGAAAGCACTCGCCATTCACCTCGGGGTAGATGAAAACTGCGCCGCATTTGTGAGCGAGCTTTGCTACATCAGCGGATTACTCACAATTGATCCAGACGATCAAATTTTGCCAACAACTAACTTTGACATTTGGCTGACCCAAAATCCATCTGACAAATGGGCTGCCATAGTTGGAAACTGGTTGATTACATCGCGAGTCAGTGGCTTGATTGGAAATGAAAGTAGTAAAAATATTGCACCTCTTGGTCCAGAACTCGATCGAGTGAACGCAACCACAATTCGATCACTGACACTTGAATTGCTGCAAAAGAATAGAGATGGTGCACCAACGCCAGAATCACTAATTGCAATGGCACAGTGGTATCGTCCACAAAAACGCACCAACGGTATTGCGGTTGATTACATCTCTTTCACCTTGCGAGAATGCGAATGGCTTGGAATTAGTGGGCAGGGAGTTATCTCAAGTTATGGCTTGGCTTTCCTAGCAGGGGCGCAGCTATCGCAAATTGATAAGGATTTGCCAGAAGAAGTTGATCACATTCTTATCCAGAGCGATAACACCGCAATTGCACCAGGCCCACTAGCGCAAGAGATTGCACAAGATATGGCGCTGATTGCTGATGTGGAATCGCGTGGTGGCGCAACCGTTTTCCGTTTCACTGATTCAACGATTCGACGGGCGCTCGACCATGGCAAAACAGGCGATGACATCACAAAATTCTTAAAGCGGATTTCTAAGACACCAATGCCACAGCCGCTTGAATATCTGATTGCAGATGTTGCTAAGAAGCACGGTAAATTACGAATTGGCGCAACCACATCATTTATTAGATGTGAGGATCAAGCAGTGATTGTTTCAATTCTTAGCGATAAGAAACTTGATGGACTAGGTTTCAGAAAGATTGCGCCAGAAGTTCTGATCAGTGATCTCGAAGTTGAAGATGCCGCCAATGTTTTAAGAAGTGCTGGCTATCTCCCTGCTATCGAGGACACGAAAGGAATTTTGTTGACCGGGCCGCGCATTATGCGCGCTCAGAGCAAGGCAAGACCTCCCCGTATCGTTGGCGAAGTTGAACTTCCAGATGAATTGACTCGAACCTCTGCCCTTCGCACTCTACGCACTGGCGAAAAATCGAGCCACCGTCAAAGTACCCTGCGAAATATTTCATCTTCGACTCTTGGTGAGTTACCGCGTACAACTGCAAACGAAACGCTGGAAGTTCTCAGCCATCACCTCACTCATTCTGGCGAAAAATCACTTTCTATTGGATATGCAGATAATAACGGGCTTATTTCACATCGAATCATTGATCCGCTCAAACTCTCTGCTGGCACTTTGCTTGCGCGTGATCATGCAACTGGTGAGATTACGACCTTTAGAATCGCGCGAATTACGGGGGTGGCATCGCTATGACGAGCGAGAACGTTGCCCAATACGGCAGACTTACACCCATGTTGCCAGCCCTCGAAGCGCTCGTCCGTTGTGAATCACCGACCGAAGATCTTGAGGCTTGCGCAAATGTTGTTCGCTTAGCTAGCGATATTGCGACTCGCGTACTCGGTACACCTGCTCAGATAAAAGAAATTCAAGGTCGTCCAGTTTTTTGGTGGGGTGCAGATCAACCTGATGTCGTTCTCTTAGGTCATCTCGATACTGTCTGGCCACACGGTTCATACCAACCACTGTGGGAAGTTAACGGTGATGTAATTCGTGGGCCTGGTGTTTTCGATATGAAAGCTGGATTTTTGCAAGCACTCTATGCCCTTAAAGGTATTGAAGGCTCGGTTGCGCTGATTGCAACCACAGATGAAGAGACCGGAAGCCACACTTCACGTGATTTGATTAAGGAAATTTCGGCAAAGGCCAAGGCGGTTTTGATCTTGGAAGCTTCACTTGATGGAAAGTTAAAGACGGGGCGCAAGGGAACATCGATGTACCAAGTCCATGTGCAGGGACTTGCATCCCATGCCGGGCTTGAACCTGAGAAAGGTGTAAACGCAACTACTGAGATTGCTCATATTGTTTTAGCGCTTACCGCCCTACAAAATGTCGAGCATGGAACCACTGTTGTCCCGACAGTGTTGCATTCGGGTAACACCACTAACACTGTTCCAGATCGCGCAGTTCTTGATATTGATATTCGCTCATTTAGTACCGATGAACTTGCCCGAGTCGATAGCGCAATCAAATCTCTTACACCGCATAATCCCAAGGCGAAAATTGAAGTCACTGGTGGTATCAATCGTCCACCGCTACAAATTACATCTACTCAGGCCTTATATGAACGCGCCGAGAAAGTTGCGGCGCAAATAAATATGCCACCGCTAGGTCACGCGCAAGTGGGAGGCGCAAGTGATGGAAACTTTGCCGCTCAAGCCGGTGCACCGGTACTTGATGGGCTTGGCGCAGTCGGAGGTGGTGCACATGCACCACACGAATGGGTAAGTGTTGCTTCACTCGAACCGCGGACAGAGTTCTTACACGCTCTCATTAAGGATCTACTCGCATGAGTACTGGCCCACTTATTGTTCAGAGTGATAAAACTCTGCTCTTAGATATTGATCATCCTGATTCAGTTGAATGTCGTAGAGCGATCGCACCTTTTGCCGAACTAGAGCGCTCTCCTGAACATATTCACACCTATCGATTAACAAATTTAGGGTTATGGAATGCGCGTGCGGCCGGCCATGATGCCGAATTAGTAATCGATACCTTAATTAAATATTCACGTTATACAGTTCCACACTCTATTTTGGTTGATGTAGCAGAGACCATGTCTCGATATGGTCGACTTCGCTTAGAAGCCGATCCTGTCCATGGACTTATTCTGGTCACGACAGATACTGCGGTTTTAGAAGAGGTAATTCGAGCGAAGAAGATCGCTCCACTGCTGGGTCTTCGGATTGATCCAGAAACGATTGTCGTCCATCCCAGCCAGCGCGGTGCCATTAAACAATCTTTATTACGTCTTGGTTGGCCGGCTGAAGATTTTGCTGGCTATGTCGATGGACAGGCTCATGAAATTGCACTCCGTGAAGAGGGTTGGAAGATTCGCCCGTATCAAGAGCTCGCCGCGGAAGGTTTTTGGCACGGTGGTTCTGGCGTTGTAGTTCTTCCATGTGGTGCCGGAAAAACAATTGTTGGTGCAGCGGCAATGGCGCATGCAAAAGCAACAACTTTAATTCTGGTAACAAATACTGTGGCAGCCCGCCAATGGCGAGATGAATTACTGCGTCGAACCACATTGCATGAAGATGAAATTGGTGAGTACTCAGGTGCAAAGAAAGAGATTCGCCCAGTAACAATTGCGACTTACCAAGTGATGACAAAGAAGAAAAATGGTGTCTATGCGCATTTGGATCTCTTCGATACCCATGACTGGGGCTTAATTATTTACGATGAAGTCCACCTTTTGCCAGCACCAATATTTAGATTTACAGCCGATATTCAATCTCGCCGCCGACTCGGACTTACTGCAACTTTGGTGCGTGAAGATGGCATGGAAGGTGAAGTCTTCTCCCTTATTGGACCGAAGCGATATGACGTCCCTTGGAAAGAGATTGAATCACAGGGATATATCGCACCAGCTGAGTGCATCGAAGTACGAGTAAATCTGACAGAGTCTGAACGTCTGCTCTATGCCACTGCTGAACCAGAAGAGAAGTATCGCTACTGCTCAACCACGCAGACCAAGACACAGATAGTGCAAGAGTTGGTGGCACTACATGCGAAAGAACAAATTTTGGTAATCGGTCAATACATCACTCAACTTGATTCGTTATCAGAAACTTTAGGTGTCCCGTTAATTAAGGGAGATACCCCGATCAAAGAACGTGAACGTCTCTTTGCTGCATTCCGCGCTGGTGAGATTACTTGTCTTGTTGTTTCCAAAGTTGCAAACTTTTCAATTGATCTACCGGATGCAACTATCGCCATTCAAGTATCGGGCGCATTTGGATCTCGCCAAGAAGAGGCACAAAGGTTAGGGCGAATTCTGCGTCCGAAGTCAGATGGTCGAACTGCCAAGTTCTACTCGGTTGTCTCCAGAGATACAGTCGATCAAGATTTCGCCGCTAACCGCCAGCGCTTCTTAGCCGAACAGGGTTATGCGTATCGCATTATTGATGCAGACGATGTTTTTCAAGGGAAGATTTAAATCTTTCTAGATCTACTTTGTAAAAGTCATGATGCAGGCCATCAATATGAATCACCGGAATTTGATCACTGTAAAGCGAGATCAACTCTGGCTCATCCTCGATATAGATAATCTCAATTTCAAAGGCAAGTTCATCGGCAACCTCAGCAAGTGTTTTTTCAGCCACTTCACAGAGATGACATCCATGGCGAGAATAGATAGTGACTAGATTCATTTCCTTGATGGAAAGATCCTGGATGCAATTTCTTCAACGACCAACTTCACATCACCTTTACTTCGTTCTGCTGCAAGTTCTAAACTCTTTAACGTTGTCTCAACTGTAGTTTTGGTGACGTCACCTACCAGTGGGCCGTAGTGCTTTGAGAAAAGCATGTGAACCACTGAACCAACGGATGCAGCAAAATCCGCGCGCGCCTCATCTAAAGTCGGCTCCACTCCCTGCGTAGAAACGTTAAATTGAGTAATTGGCGGTTTTTGTTCGCGAATTCTCTGCACAATGTCATGACCATTTAAACTGGCCATATCTTCTGCGATTTCTGAGGACATGACTCCATTCTTGCAGGCTGATAGATTATGCGCCATGCGAGGACGAAAATTTAAGGTCACTTCGCTTGGCCTACTTGCGGTAATCCTTGTCGCTTCGCTCACACAACCAGCACAGGCCCAATCGTTATTTCGATATTCCCCTTCTACTGTCTGGGGATACACATATGCAGTGCCGACTTCTGCATCTCTTGCTACTGCCAGCGCTGCAACCGCGGGACCAAAGAGTGCAAACTTAGAGAAGAAATCAAAGATCGAAGTTAACTATACGAATTTTCCAGAGTGGGCTAAGACAGAATTGCAATTAGCAGTAGATGTGTGGGGTGCTAATTTTGAATCAACCGTCAAGATTACAATCGATGCGTCGTGGACGAATTCGCAATCAATCGACATCTTAGGAAGTGCTCGGCCAGGTGGTTACTTTGCTGGATTCGCTGGCGCTCCTGATCCAAGCCTTTGGTATCCATCGGCCTTAGCTAATGCACTCGCTGGTAAAGATCTCGATGCTCGTAATTCAGAAATGATCATCAATGTTAACTCAAGTGCCAATTGGAATCAAAGAGGAGATAGCGCACCAAGTAATCGTGAATATGATCTGCAATCTGTCTTCATCCACGAAATGGGCCATGGGTTAGGGTTTCTCTCAAATAATTCTTTCGACTCACTCTTAGGGTTTGGCTCAATCGAACGACCAACTCCATATGATGCTTATGCCCAGACTGAAGACGGGCGTCGATTAGCCGATCTTCCATCACCTTCACTTGAACTCGGACGCGCGTTACGTGCACCATTAGTCTGGTCGGGTGCAAGAGGTATTGCAGCGAATAAAGGAGTGAAGCCACTTCTCTATACGCCAAGTACCTTTGACTATGGCTCATCAGTCAGCCACCTCGATGAGAAAACATTTTCTAATAGTGGTTTCGATTCTGTGATGACTCCGAATCTTGAAGCTGGAGAAATTTTCCGAGATCCGGGACCGTTATTAAATGCCATGATGGCTGATATGCGATCAAAGCCGCCAGTGGGGCTTGCAGTTGAAATCGCAAGCGGTGTGCGTAATGCACAATCAATCGTTGCAGATAGTGGCGTAATCGTTAAATGGGATCCACCTGCAAATCTTCGAACTGCGCAAGTGACTGCATATACGGTGAAGAATTTAAGAACTGGTGCGGAGCGATCAACACCGACAAGTCCAGTTCTCTTTCCTGATCTTAAAATTGGAACTTCATACTCATTCTCAATAGTTGCAAATAACTCATTGGGTTCTTCGCTTCCGGTTGTGACACCGGCAGCGATTCCGCAGGCGGCATGGAAATCGACAATCATCGCGGCAAATGTTGAGCCCGCTCAGATTGCAACAACCACCTTTAATAAACAACCTGTCATCATTTACTCAAATTCAGTGAGTGGACTGTTAACGATGGCGATTTGGAATGGTCAAATCTGGCGCAAGACAACTATCGATGGAAAGGGTGGAACGAATCGAACCGTTAATCCGATTACAAGCCCAATCTCACTCTGCCTCAGCGGCGACGGAGCAACCCAGAAACTTCACATTTTTTATGCTGATGGAACAGATAAGGATCTACGTTATGCCATTTATGATGGCAAGAGAGTTAACGTCGAGATAGTCGATGGCAACGCCTTGGCTGTTAATAAATATGAAGATCCGATTCGAGTTCGTACCGCCAGTGATGTCAGCGTTTCAAACGCTTGCGTTGTTACCCCTGCTGGAATTCAAATTTTTTATCGAGATGAGTCCCAAGGTGTGCTACTCGGTGCCTACAAACTTAATGGTTCGACTAAGTGGCTTTACGAACAAGTAGATGGTGATCGTAAAACCGATGGTCGAACAACAGGCGATGTTGGATTTCACTTAGCCGCTGGGTACGATGGTAAAAAGACATATGTTCTCTACGACTCAGTCTTAGTAATAAACCAGAAGAAAGAAGCTACCTCTGGTGCGATTCGGCTCGCGACTCGGTCAGCGATAGACCCAGCGACATGGGTTTATCGAACACTTGAAGAGTCTTCGGCAGAACTTGCAATGACTGGATATGACGTTGCACTTTCGGTGACTTCTAAAGGTGCTTTCGCATTGTGGCTAGGGGCATCAGCAACCAGTTTTCCAAATCCAGCGACGCTGCGTGCGGCAACAATTACTACAAACCTTAAAGTGACAAGTTATGATGTTTCAAAATTTGGAACTCCAAATAAATGGATGCGTACAAATGGAACGTCTGCACTCTTTAATTGCGAAGAACGACTCTGCACGATTAATGTTGCCACCAAGAAAATATCGCTGATTACAAATAGCACCGCTGTTTCGGGTATTAGTTCAAGTTGGTTGAGCTACGCTGGGAAAAGCGTTGTTGTTGCAAATGCTGATGGCAACTTATCCTTTATGCGGCCTTAGCCTTTAAATATTCCAGTTGGCGTAACTACGACTAATCCAACGCCAGCAATATGAACCATTGCATCTACCGTTGAAATTTCTGAATGTTTTAACGCTTGGGTTATCACACCCTTACTATCAAAGCGTAAAACTATTGGAGTCGCAGTTGTTGGCCTCCAACCCGTCACACCAGCAATTGATGAGGTCGAATTAATAAGACCATAATGGGTTCCAGATGGCCCAATTGCAGCTCGAGTCTGACCCTTAGCCAGCAAGCGAATAGTCCACATCGGTGCAAAACTTGAATTGAATTTAGTGATCGCTACTTCACTCTTGTTGCCAGTACGGACATCGCCTATTAAGAAATTTGATGATGTTGCATCCTGCCAAGTTCTGGTTGCTTTATTTGCAGAGCTGCGTACAACAGATGTTAATTTTCCAGTTTTACCTATCTTCGCAAGTATTCCATCACGCAAGCCAGCTAAAGATTTACCAGCAAGAGACTCATTACTGGAGCCAAAAAGTTGTGCGCTGCCATCATCGTTTCGAAATATTCTTGTAAAGACAGTTTTTCCACTGCCGATTGTTGTTGCCTTAGCAAACTTTCCAGCCAGGGTCGCGCTAACTATCACACCCCCGGTACCTCTATCCCCAAGAATTGATACTCCGTTACTGGAGATAGAGATCGAGGTAACAATTAGCGGCGCAGTAATACTCTCAATAAAGGTGGAGAGTAATTCCCCACTAGAAGACACTTTCCAAAGAGTCAATTGATTAAGATCACTTCGTATTCCTTCGACTGATTCGATAATCACACCATCCGGGTTAATGGCTGTTGATGATTCAACTTCTGTCACAGCTACTGGTGCTGGCGCACTCTGTCCAGCAAGCCAAAGGTTTCCAGCGCCATCAATGGCCGAGGCTGTTGCAATTTGATCGGCTTGTGAATCGAGGGCTAACTGCCATTTTTGGGTACCAGTAAAGTCAAAATTGGAGATATCAATTTTCTTATCTGCGTTACTAATAATTGAGATTCCTGAAGCGCCAATAGCAACATTTTCATAGGCTGCGATCGTTGAAACTTTGCTGAATTCCTTTACTGGAACAGGTTTTGTAGCCGCCTCAACAGCGGTGAGCCCGACCAAAATACTTGAAAGCGCTAATACCAAGACTATTAAAAAAGCTACGACCCGCTTCATTTTATGCCAGCTCTTGCGAGCGCTTATGTGCAGCAACCATTGCGCGTGCCACAATTTCGTTGAGTCCACTTTCGCCAAGTGAATGCAGCGCCGCCGCAGTTGTACCGTTAGGGCTTGTCACTTTTTCACGGAGAGTTTTAGGTGATTCCCCAAATCTTTCAAGAAGGGCTGCCGAACCAACGAGCGTTTGGATAGTTAACTCGGTCGCATCCGCTTGTGAAAGTCCGAGCGCCACCGCCCCTTCAATGATTGCTTCAACGAAGGCGAAAAAATATGCTGGTCCAGATCCACTGGTAGCAGTGATTGCATCTTGCAGACTCTCATCGACTTCTACCGCAAGGCCTGCTGCCGCCAGAAAACCTGAGACAAAGAGCCGATCGGCGGTAGATACACCTAGGCCACATGAGTATCCAGCAGCGCCAAGTCCAATAGATGTTGGAGTATTTGGCATAACTCGAACTATTGGATTCTTTGGTAGCGCCAAAGCTATTGAGCTAATTGTTTTCCCGGCAGCAAAACTCATAACGAGGGCTGATTCACGTAGGTGAGGGGCAAGTTCGGATAGGAGCGTTGAGAAATCTTGTGGCTTCACGACCAACAAGACAACATCGCAGCTACTGGTAACGCTGGCTAATTCACCATCTACTACACCGTAGCGTTCTACCAATTCATCACTACGTTCTTTACGCTTTTCGGCGATTGAAATTGATGTTGGTGCAATACCAAAACGAATAAGGGCGGCAATGAGTGCCTCACCCATTACCCCTGCACCAAGAACTGCAACCCGCTGCTGATTCGCCATACCTTAAGAGTACGCGTAGGCTCTGTGACTATGTCCGAAGTTAAACCAGGTTTCGCCCGTGACTGGGTCGAGTTCGCTGATCCCAATGATGAGTCAGAGATGTTCAAATGTGACCTCACATGGCTTACTTCTAATTGGACCTGTATCTATGGCGATGGTTGCCAAGGCGTCTTTAAAGATCGACCAAATGATGGATGCTGCACAGAAGGTGCGATGTATTCAGATGAAGATGATGAAAAGCGTGTTCAACTCGCAGCTCAACATCTCACACCACAAATGTGGCAATTTTATGAGGAAGCCCGACCTAAGAAGCCAGGTGGCAATCTTCGCATCACTGATAAAGATGAAGATGATGAACGCAAAACTCGTACAGTCAACGATGCTTGTATCTTTTTAAATCGCAAAGGCTATGAAGCTCCAGGATTTACCGGTTCCTTTGGATGTGTTCTGCATCATCTAGCGCAGAAAGAAAATCGTCACTTCGTAGAGACTAAGCCAGATGTGTGTTGGCAACTTCCATTGCGTCGTAGCTTTGAAGTTCGCGAAGTCGGCGAACGTGAATATTCAGTGACAGTAATCGGAGAGTACGAAAGACTCGGTTGGGGCGACGGCGGTGATGATTTTGATTGGTACTGCACCAGTAATACTGAAGCACACATCGGTAGTGAGCCTGTCTATATTTCTAACCGCGCAGAATTGATCGCACTTATGGGACAAGAGCCTTACGATATTTTGGCGCAGCATTGTGATCGACGCGTCGCCGGCCTGAAAGATGCCCAAGCTCGCAGCCTGCCACTCTTTGTTATTCAGCATCCAGCAACACTTCAAGCCGGCAAGTAAGGCGCCAGTCATACCTTTGCTTTAGGCTCACGACATGGCCAAGGTTGAGAAAGATCCATTTCGCTGCACCGAATGCGGTTGGACCTCCCAGAAATGGGTTGGTCGTTGCGGTGAATGCCAAGAATGGGGCTGCGTTGAAGAGATTGCTGCACCTAAGAAACTTTCACTAGTTCCCGGCACCGTTTCACATACTGCAACTCCAATTGGAAGCGTCGATCTGACAACTGCGCGTGCTCGTGCAACAGGTGTGAGCGAACTCGATCGAGTACTCGGCGGAGGTTTAGTCCCAGGTGCTGCAATTTTGCTTGCTGGCGAACCGGGTGTTGGAAAATCAACGTTGTTACTTTCAGTTGCCGCACAGAGTGCATCACAAGGTTTACGTTCTCTCTACATCAGCGGTGAAGAGTCAGCTGCCCAAGTTCGATTACGTGCTGAACGTATTAACGCAATTGATCCCGAATTATTTTTAGCATCAGAGAATGATCTTGGTGCGGTGATCGCACATATCGATGCTGTTAAGCCACAGTTAATAATTATTGATAGCGTCCAAACCATCGGTAGCTCTGCCGCAGATGGTGCACCTGGTGGCGTTACCCAGGTGCGTGAAGTTGCCGGTGCACTTATTCGCATTTGTAAAGATCGTGACATCACTTTACTTCTAGTTGGACACGTCACTAAAGATGGATCCATTGCTGGTCCGCGACTGCTCGAACATATCGTTGACGTTGTGCTGCAATTCGAAGGTGAGCGTCACTCACGCCTTCGACTTATCCGTGCCATTAAAAATCGATTTGGTGCCAGTGATGAAGTTGGATGTTTTGATCTAAGTGATTCCGGCATCGAAAGTGTGCTTGATCCAACAGGTTTATTTACATCGCGCCATACCGAACCAGTCCCAGGCACCTGTGTCACTGTCACGCTTGAAGGTCGTCGACCATTACTTGCTGAAATTCAAGCGTTAGTGAGCGCAGGACGCGAAAGTGATTTTGGAAATGCTCGCCGAGTCACCAGCGGACTTGATTCAGCGCGAACATCGATGACCCTGGCCGTACTTGAACTACGAGCCGGCATTCGAGTTGGCGGCCGCGATGTCTATGCCGCCACAGTCGGTGGAATGAAAATGTCAGAACCTGCTGCGGATTTAGCGTTAGCCCTTGCCGTTGCTTCGGCGGCAAAAGGTTTAGCACTTCCATCAGATCTTGTTGCTATCGGTGAAGTTGGTCTTGCTGGAGAGATAAGAAAAGTCAGCGGAGTTTCGCGCAGATTAGCGGAAGCACACCGACTCGGTTTTAAAAAAGCGCTAGTACCCGCAGGCAGTGATGTAAAGATCGAAGGTATGGAAATTTATGAAATCTCGCGACTTGACCAAGGACTCAAGCGGGTAGCGATTACTGGCGAATGAGTGATCTTCATGCACCAGTTTTAAATTGGTACAAGAAAAATATGCGCGATCTACCATGGCGTAAAAGTGATCCATGGGGAGTTTTAGTGAGTGAAATTATGTTGCAACAGACACCAGTTGCACGAGTACTTCCAATTTATATTGAATGGATGAAACGCTGGCCGACCGCTAAATCACTTGCTGCGGCATCACCGGCGCAATTAATCACAACATGGGGGCGGCTTGGATACCCGCGACGGGCGCTGCGACTTCACGAGTGCGCAAAGGTAATTACAAAAGATTTTGCTGGCAAAGTTCCAGATAACGAAAGTGAATTGCGAGCCTTGCCGGGAATTGGTGAGTACACATCTGCGGCAATCGTTGCCTTTGCCTTCCACGGTCGCTCACTTGTCTTAGATATCAATATTAGGCGGCTCTTTGCTCGAGTTATTGATGGCGTTGAAGTTCCAACTGCAGCAACAACTAAAGGTGAGAGAGCGCTACGAGCGCAACTTGTACCTTCGAAGAAGGCCGATATTTGGGCCGCCGCCACGATGGAGCTTGGCGCACTCATCTGTACTGCTAAGAGCCCAAAGTGTGCGACCTGTCCGCTTGCCACACAATGTGTATGGCGAAGTCTTGATTATCCAATTTCAGATCAACCAAAACGACGACAGAGTTGGCATGGAACAGATCGTCAATGTCGTGGCGTAATAGTTCAGGCACTCCGTGAAAATAGCGCGCTTACTAAGTCACAAATCATGGAGTTATGGGATGTAACTTCTCAAGTCGAACGAGCACTTCTCACACTCCTTGAAGACGGCCTTGTCACCGAAGAAAAGGGGCGTAGATACTCGCTGCCACAACACTGATTTAAGGGTAAAATTTCCCAATGGATCACGGAGCAGGGTTACGTAAAGCGCTAGGTGAAGGCGCCTCCATTATTACAGATCCAGAAATCACACTCTCTTATTCAAAAGATCAAGCGCCATTTGCCTCACATGCAGCCGCGGCAATTGTGCTGCTTGCAAAATCAACCGAAGAAGTCTCGCGCGCAGTTGCATACGCAAACACGCATAACATTCCAGTAGTTCCACGGGGTGCTGGTAGCGGCTTATCTGGCGGTGCCAATGCAACTGCTACCTCGCTTGTAATCTCACTTGAAAAAATGAATTCAATTATCGAGCTCGATACTGCAAATCTAATTGCCCGAGTTCAGGCTGGTGTAATCAATCTAGATCTCGATAAAGCGGCCCAAGAACATGGCTTGGCATATCTGCCAGATCCAGCCAGCCGCGATTGGTCGACACTTGGTGGAAATGCCGCAACAAATGCTGGCGGTATGTGTTGCGTGAAATACGGCGTGACTTCAGCTCATGTTCGCGCGCTCACAGTTGTGATGGCAGATGGTGAAATAATTACACTCGGAAGTGCAACAAAGAAAGCGGTAACCACTTTAGATCTCACTCGATTAATGATTGGATCTGAAGGTACACTCGGAATCATCACTGAGTTAGTTGTTGGACTTGCTGTTCGTCCTGCAACACCAGCGACAATCATCGCAACATTCCCACATATTAAAAACGCTGCCGCAGCGGCTTCAGCTCTGCTTCGTTTTAAACCATCAATGCTAGAAATTATCGATCAGACAACTCTGAAGGCAGTTGAAGCCTGGCATCCACTTGGCTTTGAAGTTGCTGGCTCTGTACTTCTGATGCAGTTGGATGAAGATCAAAATCGCGCTGATGAAGTACTAGAACTCTGTGCGACTTTCGAGATGATCGATGGCGCGGCATCGACTGAGGCAGCAGATGCCGTTGAATTTATTCGAGTTCGTAAGTTGGCATATCCAGCACTTGAACGACTTGGTGCAACCCTTTTAGATGATGTAGCGGTTCCTATTTCAAAGATTGCCGAACTTGTTGAACGGGTAGAAGCGTTAGCAACAAAGTATGAATTAACCATCGGCATCTTTGGACATGCTGGTGATGGAAATATGCATCCAACAATTGTTCATGATCACGGTGATGTTGCGGCAGAAGCCCGCGCAATTGCCGCCTTCGGTGAAATCGTTGAAATAGCGCAATCACTGGGTGGCACAGCCTCTGGTGAACACGGAATTGGCTCTATTAAAAAAGGCTTTGCTGCTGCTGAGTTATCACCGGCTGTAATTGCGCTGCAGCGCTCGATCAAGAGCGCCTTTGATCCAAAGGGAATTCTTAACCCTGGGAAGAAGCTTCCTTAGCTAGACTTTGGCTGCGAGGCTGTTGAATCAGCAACTTCACCTTTCTTTCCTGATCGACCTTTAACTGCATTGCGAGATTCATCCAGTGCTAATTTTGTACCAGTCCAGTTTCGCTGTGCAAGGGAGACGCAGAGGCAGTCAACAACAGTAAGTTGGGCAATGCGGCTAGCAGTTGCACCGCTTCGAAGAGTAGTTTCTCTGGCTGAAGTAAATAAGATTAGATCTGCCAATGCTGTTGCTGGGCTCCGCAGTGCATTAGTAATCAAGACAATAGTGATTCCCTTATTCTTAAATTCAGTGATCACATCAATAATGTCTAAGGTTGTACCGCTATGGCTGATCGCGACCAGTACATCACCTTTTTCAAGTATTGCTATTGAAGTCAATGCAGTGTGTAAATCCGACCAGGCAATCGTTCGTTTTCCCAAACGATTGAGCTTGAGCTGTAGGTCCATCGCAACATAACCACTTGAGGCAAAACCAATAATGCCGATAGTTTTCGCTTTCTCCCAGGCATCAACAGTCTTTACAAAAGTTGCAACATCGAGTCGTTCTGCCGTAGTTTTAATTGCAAGCGAGTCAGAATAAGATATCTTGCGAATAATCTCTTCTGGTGAATCCTCAACCGTAATTCCACCATCAAGTTGACGATTAATATCTTGTGCAGTTTGACGACTGACTTGACCAATAAGCGCCATGCGAAATTCGGGGTAGCCCTTAAATCCAAGGGTTTTGCAGAATCGAACTACCGAGGCCACAGAAGTTCCACTGCGATTGGCAATTTGAGTAATATTCATCCTTGAAACATCTTCAGGGCCACCGAGAATTGCCTCGGCGATAGCCACCTCGCTGGCATGAAATGACGGAATTTGATTCATGATCTCACCCAGAAGATCACCGTATCCGGGGTTTTGGTTCGAATGTCTACTCATAGTTCTTAGCCCATTTCTCCCTACGAAAAGTCTCAAAAATGTTCTCAGTCTGCTCTGGATCTCCCGGTACCAATAGCCTGTTCGTCATTAAAACCAAAACCTGCCGGCGTATTGGTGAAATGGCAAGTGCTACGCCTGGGAAACCTGTATGACCCCAATACTCAATCTCATCGTTATTGTGCCAGTTTCTAAATCCAAGACCCTGCATTGGATCGCGGCCAGGGGTGAGAAACTCTTTAATCACATCCTCTTTAAAATATCCGTCGCCATTAAAGCTCTGCAGAAGTGATTCACCGTATGTGAGCAGATCTGCTGCAGTCGAGAAGAGTCCGGCATGTCCGCTGATTCCGCGGTAGAGATGGAATGAATTTCCATCATTGACTTCACCTGCTAGCATATTTTTTCGCCAGCGTGTGAAGTCTTCCGCCTTCTCTTGGGTTTTATATGGGATTTGACTAGTTACCATTTTAAATTCGGCGTCATCTCCAAATGATGAAGCGAAAACATCACTTGCATCAACTGGATGAGAAAATTGAGTTAATTTCAACCCAAGTGGATAACTAACCCACTCTTTAAATGCATCTTCTAGAGTTGTTGAAAGTACTTCTGTGATTACGTTTCCTAGTGTGATAAAACCCAAATCTGAGTAATGTCGGCCCTGTAAGTGTTGAAAACCTTCATTCGCAATAGCCATTCGTGCCTCGATCGCACTTCTTTGAGAGATATACAAAGGACGCCAAGGGTTAAGTCCGCTTTGATGTTCTAATAAATCGCGTAGCGTCACTCCAGGTTTTTTATATTCAGACCACTCTGGCAGATAACGAACAACCTGATCATCAAGTGCAATCTGTTCTGTCTCAATTAACTTCATAATGATAGAAGACGTCGCGAGAATCTTAGTGACTGAGCCAAGATCGCAAGCTGTGTAGTGATTTACTGGCAGTACTCCATTTCGCAGTCCCTGGGTTTCGATTGTGCGAATGCCACGGATGCTAGAGGCAATAATTTTTCCGGGTGTCATAGTTCTAACTCTCCACCTATGTAGCTCAGATTTCCACCTAAATGCCACCATGCCGCATCTAAATCATGAGTGACTTCAGGTGCAACTGCGCCCGCTAAAAGGGCGGCCGCGTAAACTCCCACTTCACCTTCCATCATGCTTCCGACTGAAACTTTGAGTCCGTGCGCCGCTGCTTTCTGAGCAATTACCATCGCCGGGGCTAATCCACCGGCTTTAAGTAACTTGATATTTACCCAAGTACAAGCCTTTGCCTCTAATAATCTATCAAGATCTGAGATATTAAAGAGGGATTCATCAGCCATGATGGGACTTATGCCAAGTGCGCTTAGTGTTGCCAGGCCATCGATATTCTCTTTTGCTATTGGCTGCTCTAAATATTCAATTTCAATATTTTCACGTGCGAGTTCTTTCAAAAACTTGGCGCTGTAATCAACGGTCCACGCCTGATTCGGATCAATTCGCAAGACCGCTATACCTGAAACAGATTCAGCAATAATTTTCATACGATGAATATTCTCAGCTACTTCTTGCTCGCCAAGTTTTATTTTAAAAGAGTTAAATCCATGGGCCACGCGATCTTGAATAATTTTCGGAAGTTCGCTTGGATTCGCTAACGGAATTGTGACATCTGTTTTTACCGCTTTTAAATCTACCTTCAAAAATTTAGCTAAATTTAGACCGGCTCTGGATGCGAAATATCCGTGTAGCGCAATATCTGCAGCCGCCTTGCTACTTGGCGCAACTTGCAAATTGGAGAGAATTGTCAGCCCATCTTCCAAATTTGATACGGCAGATAACGCGGGCGTAATTACTTGTATTAAATCTGTCTCTATTTGAGAGATAGAGTCTCCAACAATTGCGGGGGTGGCCACACACTCACCAAATCCGGTAAAGCCCTGCTTATCACTTATCGTAAAGATGATCACTGGATAACTTTCAACTGTGCGCAAGGCGGTCTTAAATGGCTCGCGTAGTTTTACTTCTCTCTTATTTATTTTAAAATTAAGTAAACTCATATTCATTACCCACCAAAGTTAGGTAGTCTTTGCGATATGGAATTCAGGGTTGCAACGCTGGCTGACCTCGAGAATATTGCCACAATTTTTCTTAAGTGTTGGACTATCTCGTACAGCGAAGTTTTATCAGAATCTGCCAGGAAATCATTCTCGTTAGAAAGCGCTAAAGATCTTTGGCGTACTAGCATTGAAATTCCTGAGGATAAAGAGACTGTCTTACTAATCAATGAAGATGCAATTGCTGTCGTATTTCGAATTGGTGGTGACAAAACTGACCATAATCGAGGCCATCTCTTCTCGCTATATGTAGATCCTGCCCATGCGGGTAAGGGTCTAGGCAAGGCCTCGCTGATGGAGGCGATGGATCGAATTCGAGTGCGCGGGTTCCATGAAATGACGCTCTGGGTATTTGCCGAAAATACAATCGCAAATTCGCTATATACAAAGGCGGGTTTTACGCCATCCGGAAATTCTCGAACAACTCCCGAATGGGGCGCGCAGGAAATCGAACTCATCACAACTCTTTAGTGGTTAGACGATGACGAGTTTTTGAGGTGCTTTTGAAAGCGGAGTTGGAAGTGAAAGTGGGCCAGTGCCCGGTGTGAAAGAACCAAGAATCGTTGGCTTGGAGGCACCTGTACAAGATGGGATCGATCCTGGTTGTCCATGCAAGGAGAGGTACCCCATGATTGCGAAGGCTAAGGCCTCCTTCTGGCGTGGATCTACACCAAGTGAACTCATCGTAAGAACTTCACATGGAGCAAGTCGGTCCGCTAGCGCCTTCATCATCACTGGGTTAGCACTACCGCCACCTGCGACAAAGAGCTGCGAAACTTTATATTTTTCAACATCTTGTGCCACTGTCGCTACCGTCAGCGCCAAGAGCGTTGCCATGACTTCTTCAATATTCCAGGAAGTCACATCTCCAAAAATATTGGTGATGTAAGGAAGGTGGAAGAGTTCTTTACCGGTTGATTTAGGTGCAGCTAATTTGTAATAAGGCTCGGCTAAGAATCGCGCAAGGATTTCCTGATTAATGACTCCGGCAGCGGCAATTTTTCCATCTTCGTCATATTGTTTCTCGCCATTTGTATAGGCCGAAATAGCTGCATCAAGTAGTCCATTGGCAGGTCCGATGTCGTAGGCGATCGGAGTAAGACCTTCACCGGTTACTGTCACATTTGAAATTCCACCAAGATTAAGTGCTGCAACGGGTTCATCATGAGCGCCTAATAGCAGTTGATCCAAAATACTTACCAGCGGTGCACCATGTCCGCCGACTACAACATCACGCGAGCGAATATTTGAAAGAACGCTAACGCCAGTTGCCTCAGCAATCCACGTCGGTTCACCAATCTGTAAGGTTCCACGCGCCTTATGTTCTGCATCAATCCAGTGGAAAACAGTCTGTCCATGCGAGACGATCAAATCAGCTGTAATTCCTAATTTGGCAGAGAGATCAACGGCTGCTCGGGCAAATTCTTGTCCGATGAAGGTGTCGAGTATGCAGACAGCCTCCAAATCTGTTTTCTGTGGTGGCATTGCTGCCGCAATTAGATCGTGGATATGTGGTTGATATTCATAGCTATGAAAGCCAACAAGTGATGAAGTCATCACTCCATCTTTGACGTCTATCTCAAAACACCCAACATCTATTCCGTCAAAAGAGGTCCCCGAGATCATTCCAATTACCTTCATTTGCTTACCTCCTGGCATGCGACTGTGTGATTTGGTTCGATTGTTTTGAGAATTTGAATATTCTGCGAGCAAGATGGTTGTGCTATTGGGCAACGCATATGGAAAGCACAGCCCGATGGCATCTGTGCTGGATCTGGTACTTCACCAGTAAGTGGTGCTTCAAATTTATCGTTACCCACGATTGTGTGATCCGGCATTGCTGCAATCAAAGCGCGGGTGTATGGATGACGAGGATTTTCAAGTACTGAATTCCACGGACCCGTTTCAACAATTCGACCTAAATACATTACTGCGATTTGGTCTGAGATGTGTCGAATCATCGAAAGATCGTGGCTGATAAAAATGTAAGTCAGTCCGAGCCGCTCTCGAAGATCAATCAGCAGATTCATGACTTCGGCTCGAACAGAGACATCTAGCGCTGATACGGGTTCATCCAAGACTAATAAATCTGGTTGTGACGCAAGTGCTCGGGCAATGCTTACTCGCTGTCGCTGACCACCAGAGAGTTGGTGGGGATAGCGATGTGCGAGTTCTGGGCTGATTCCAACTTCAGTGAGCAATTCATCAATCCGAGAATTGATTGCGTTTTTCTCTACAAGTTGATGAACCTTGAGTACCTCGGCTATTGATTCTCCAACTTTTTGCCGCGGGTTTAAGGACGAGTAAGGATCTTGAAAAACTAACTGAATTTTTGAGTGCTTGCTTGAGAGCATATTCTTCGCTTTATCAAATATCGGTGCACCATTCCAGGTCACTGATCCGGTAGTCGGTTGCTCGAGACCGACAATCATGCGGGCTAGTGTTGATTTACCGCATCCACTCTCTCCAACTATGCCAAGAGTCTGCTTCTCTGGCAGGTTAATCGTGACTCCATTAAGAGCATTAACTTGGGCACCAGTGACTCTAATTTTGTAGCGTTTAGTCACATCCGCAATTGAAAGTGTCATTACTTATCTCCCATCAAGTGAAAGCATGCAGCTTGCGTATGTTGATTTAGTGACAGGGTCGGCAAAGTGGTTCGACATTTTTCATCTGCCCGCGAACAGCGCGGACTAAAAGCACAACTCTGACCGATGGTCCAAGGTTTCGGTGGGATTCCTGGGATCGAAATTAGGTGGGTGCGGTTCTTATCAGAAGCCTTTGGAAGAGAGGCGAGCAGACCGGCTGTGTAAGGGTGCTGCGGATTGATAAATACCTCTTTCACGCTCCCATCTTCAACGATTCTTCCGGCGTACATAACAATTACTCGGTCGACAAGATTTGCAACAACACCAAGATCGTGCGTAATCCAGAGCATCGACATATTTCGCTTGCGCCGTTCTTGCATTACAAGTGCCAGGATTTGCTGCTGGATTGTCACATCCAGTGCAGTTGTGGGTTCATCAGCAATCAGTAATTTCGGCGAAAGAAGTAGCGCCATTGCAATCATCACTCGTTGGCGCATTCCTCCAGAAAATTCATGGGGATAGCTTTCATATGCACGCTGAGGGTCGGGGATTCCAACTTCTGCAAATGATGCGAGTACTCGCTCTTTTCCATTAGCAGTTGAACCCTCGTGAGATTCGATTACCTCAATTAACTGTGCGCCAAGTTTCATCACTGGATTAAGCGCCGTCATTGGATCCTGATAAATCATTGCGATCTCATTGCCACGAATTGATCGTAAACTTTCTTCGTCGGTCTTAAGTAGGTCAGCGGCCTCATAGGCAATTGATCCAGAGGTCGCATGAACTCCGCGAGGTAATAGCCCAAGTAGCGAGAGGGCTGTCAGCGTTTTACCTGAACCGGATTCACCAACAACTCCAACAGCCTCGCCCGGGGCAATTTCAAAAGAAATTGAATTTACAAGTGTGCGATTGTCATCAGATGTACTGATTGTTAAATCAGAGACTTTAATCAGTGGATTGGACATTATGAGCTCCTTCGCGCAGGATCTAATGAGTCACGAAGTCCATCGCCCACCAAATTAAGTCCGATTACAGCAAATGTAATAAAGAGTGATGGAAAAGCTAAAGTCCACCAAGCAAAGGCGGCAAGTGATTGAGCTTCTGAAACCATGAGTCCCAATGATGCATCTGGTGGTTGTGTTCCAAGCCCTAGAAAGCTCAGACCTGATTCGGTGAGAATTGCCCAGGACATTGAGAGCGCTACCTGAATAACAATCGGTGGCAGAACATTTGGCAAGATGTGGCTAAAGAGAACCTTAGGTGTGGAAAAACCCAGGATTCTTACCGCTTTAACGTAATCCATCTCTTTCACAGTTAGAACTGGTCCTCTGGCTACTCGAATAAATATTGGGGTGTAGACAATTGCGATAGCAAGTGATGTATCGATCCACGAATTTCCAAGACTGTTAACAATTGCCAGAGCCAACAAGATTGCTGGAAAAGCAAAGATGACATCGCTAAATCGAACTACAAAGCCATCGATTACTTTTCCGAAATAGCCACCGATAATTCCTAAAAATACACCGACTAGAGAAGCGATCGAGACAGCAGTAATTGACACGATCATTGATCGGCGCATTCCATCCATACAACGTGACAAAATGTCTCGACCAAATTGATCTGTACCAAACCAATATTGTGACGACGGACCCTGTAAGGAGTTAATTGGATCTTGAATAAGCGGATCGTGCGGTGTTATCCCCAGCGCTGAAAGCAATGAAATGACGATAACGATGAGAACTAATATCCCACCAACTACTCCGCTCGTGCTCTTCAGATAATAGGAAAACCACGTCTTTTCTTTTATAGGGGTGCTCATTTAATTCTCGGATCTATACGTCGGTAAATCATGTCGGTGGCTAAATTGATCAATACAAACATAATGGCAAAGATCATGATGCTACTTTGCACGGTGGCGTACTCACGCTTATTAATTGCATCCAGGATTTGTCGTCCCATTCCTGGCATCGCAAAGATTTTTTCAACAATCACCGCACCACCAAGTAAATATCCGAATTGAATACCAGTCATCGTCACAATTGGAATCAGTGAGTTGCGAAGCACGTGCTTGAATTGAACCGCCTTATCGCGGACACCCTTGCCATAGGCGGTACGGATGAAATCTTTATCAACTGTCTCAAGCAATGCTGATCGAGTTGTTCGCATGACAGGGGCGGCGACGGCAATTCCTAGAACAAGTCCAGGAAAGATCATCTGCTGGAAATTCATCCATGGGTCTTCCCATGGGGCCATGTACTCGTAACCATTTGGGAAATATCCAAATTTATTGGCCATAATCGTCACCAAGGTTGTTGCTAAAACAAATCCAGGCACTGCAAGTGCTAATAAACCAAAGAACTGACCAGCAAAATCTCGGAAACTGCCAGGCTTGCTTGCGCTAAACATTCCAACACTTATTCCAATGATGACGCCGGAAATTGTTCCAACTAAAGCTAATTGAATTGTGACTGGAAGAGCGGATTTCGTAAGATCTAAAACTGGGATTCCACTCGAGTATGCAAACCCTAGATCACCAGAGAGAAATGATGTCATCCACGAAAAATATTGGCCAATCAGAGATTTATCTATTCCGTAATACGCCCTTAGAGCAGCAATCTGCTCAGGATTTAACGCTGACGTTTCAATACCTAACGATCCGGTGATTGAATCACCAGGGATCACTCGTAAGACAATAAAAACGAAGATTGAGATTCCAAAGAGCGTTGTGATAACACTTGCTAATCGGCTAACGAAGACTGACGAGAGCAGTCTATTTTTCACAGAAATTTTCTCCTTTATAAATGTAAATGCGGTGCGCAAGAGATACTCCCGCGCACCGCAGTCCTTACAATTTAGCCGAGTGAAGCTGAACGCAACGGTAGTAATGAACCTGTTGTAAGTGCTACATAGTTCTTCAGGTTCTTACTTGTTACGCGGTACTCGAATGGTGTTGCAATCCATACCCAAATTGCATTGTCTTCGAGTTCCTTGGAGATAGCTGTATAGGCTTCTTTACGGACAGTATTCTTTGAGCTTGACTTACCTTTAAGGAAGTTTGCATCAAGAGCTGTTGACGAATAAGTCGCAACCTTGTTCAAGTTTCCGGTTGAGGTGAAGTAGCGGGTGTACATCGTGTCAGGATCAATACGACCACCGTTGTTAGCAAGTGTTGCTACGAAATCGCCAGCGAGCCAACGTGGAACATATGTTGCCTGATCTGTAATGTCGAGCTCCATTGTGATGCCTGCCTTAGCAAGCTGCGCCTTAATGTTCTGCGCCATTGCTACTGATGTTGCCCAACCGGTGCTTGTGACAAGTACCTTGAAAGTTACATCTTTCTTACCTGATGCCTCAAGGTATGCCTTTGCCTTAGCAAGATCTGCCTTAGGGCAAGCACGAGCAGTTGTGCTGGAACGGAATGAAGGACTTGTGATTGGGCCAGTGACGGCTCCTTGTCCAAGCATTGCTGTATCGATTACTTCTTGACGATCGAGTGCACACTGAATAGCTAAGCGCACATTCTTATCGTTAAATGGAGCAACCTTGTTATTGAGCTGCAGTGCGTAGTAAGCAAGTGCAGGAGTCTTATATAGCTTGAGGTTACGTGTATTAACCTGCTTAGCAATAAGTGGATCCGTAATGATTCCGAAGTCAATTGTCTTTGCATTCATTGCAGAGAGAATTGATGCCTCTGTTGGGATCACGCGAATTGTGACATCAGTAATCTTTGGCTCACCCAAGAAGTATGTTGAGCTAGCTGTGAGCTTGACTGATTGTGTTGGTTCCCACGAAACATACTTGTATGGACCAGTTCCGTTCGGCTTATTTGTTCCGCCAACTTTTCCAGCCGCAATATCATCTGCTGAAAGCATCGCCATATTGACGCCATCAAGTGCTGCAAGGATAGGAATATTTGGCACTGACATAGTTAGGGTCAAGTTAAGTCCTGATGCTGAGATTGCAGTAATTGTTGCAATGTTTGCACGTGCCGCTGCGCCGGTCTTGGTATCTTGAATGCGCTCAAGGCTTGCCTTTGCATCTACTGCATCAAAGGCTGATCCGTCGTGGAACTTAACGCCTGAACGTATAGTGATACGAAGAGTCTTTCCATCTGCGCTGAATCGCCAAGCTGATGCAAGGCCTCTCTTGAGAGCGTTATTTGGTCCAACTTCAACAAGGCTTGAATAAACAAGTCCAAGTGCGCGAACAGTTGCAAAGTTAGTTGCTGTATGTGGATCTAATTTATCGATATCTAAAACGCTTCCAATTACGAGGGAGGTTTCAGCCGCCCTCGCAGGTTGCGCCGCTAGAGTTCCGAGGGCAAGTGATGCCGCCAAGACTCCAAATGCAATTTTCTTGCTCTTCATTGATTCTCCCTCCAAATCGAGGCCGCCTTGGCCCCGCATGAAAATAACTTTCATAAATAAAACGTTTACATGAAAATCATGCTCTAAATAAGGGCGCGGGTCAAGCCTTAAACGGTAACGATTACATCCCAATTATGTGAAGTTGCGGTGCTTTAGACCGAAGTTCTTTTCTAACTAATCGCGCAGAGCTTCCCGGATTCGATCTGATGAGTTGGCTAACCGATCTTTGGCACCTTCTGCATCAATATCGAGCAGAATCATCAAAATTGCAATCTTCACTTTGAAGCCTGACTCTTCTAACGCCTTCTCTGCCTGAATCCGAGGAGCTCCAGTAGCAGCTTCAATAATGCGGATCGCGCGCTCACGAAGTTTTCCATTTGTTACTTGCAGATCCACCATGAGATTTCCGAAAGTTTTTCCAAGGCGAACCATTGTGATTGTCGAAATCATATTCAGAACAAGTTTCTGGGCGGTGCCAGATTTTAATCGAGTAGAACCGGCAAGTACCTCTGGACCCGAATCAACTTCGATTGGAAAATCAACATGAGATGTAAGTTCAGAGTGCGGGTTGCTAGTCAGGCTAATTGTTGCTGCACCAATTGACTTTGCATAATCCATGGCACCGATTACATATGGTGTTCGACCGCTGGCAGCAATTCCCACCACTGCATCTTGGGCACGTAATCCAATCGATTTTAAATCAGCTACCCCGAGGTCGACGTTATCTTCTGCACCTTCGACTGCATGCTTGAGTGCACTTTCACCACCAGCAATTAGCGCAATTACTTGATCGTCAGTAATTGAAAATGTAGGTCCACATTCGGCAGCATCTAGAACTCCGAGTCGACCAGAAGTTCCGGCACCGATGTAGACCAGACGTCCACCTTGCATTAATCGATCTACTATCGCATCAATCGCCCGCTCAATATCCGGGAGTACTCGTGAGATTGCCTTTGGAACGTCAGCATCACTCTCATTCATGGCGGCAAGAAGTTCGCCCACACTCATGATGTCGAGTAAATGAAACTTTTCATCAACTTGTTCAGTTCTTAGTTTGCCGAGTTCTGCTTTGCTCTCTGCACTCATGTTTGTAATGCTACTTTGAATATAGAGAAAAATGTGGCAAAACTAATAAATTTTTAGACGGTTGGTGTCTCAGCAAGATCTTCAGGTGAGTCAGGCGTGGTCGCCTTCATCTCACCAGTAAAGGTAAAGCTGGCATCAGGTCCATCGCCGTCAACGTCTACGACAATGATGTCACCGGCTTTAACTTCACCAAAGAGAATGCGCTCTGACAACGCATCTTCAATTTCACGCTGAATCACGCGACGAAGTGGTCTGGCACCGAGAAGCGGATCGTAACCACGCGCAGCAAGTAGATCCCTAGCTGACTGCGTGAGTTCAATTCCCATATCTTTTACCTTGAGGCGCTCATCAAGACTTGCAATCATGAGATCGACAATAGAGATGATCTGCTCTTTTGTAAGTTGGTGGAAGACGATTACATCGTCGATACGGTTAAGGAATTCTGGTCGGAAGTGAGACTTAAGTTCATCACTGACCTTTGCCTTCATCCGTTCGTAGTTGGTGAGATCGTCATCGGAGTTTGCAAAGCCAAGGCCTTGCCCCTTTGAAATATCACGCGTTCCAAGGTTTGTGGTCATGATAATGATAGTGTTTTTAAAGTCGACAGTGCGACCTTGTGCATCAGTCAAGCGACCATCTTCTAGAACTTGAAGAAGTGAGTTGAAGATATCTGGGTGTGCTTTTCAACTTCATCAAAGAGCACGACTGAGAATGGACGACGACGAACCTTTTCAGTGAGTTGCCCACCTTCGTCATAACCAACATATCCTGGAGGTGATCCGAAGAGACGTGAGGCTGTATGGCGCTCAGAATATTCCGACATATCGAGTTGAATCAAGGCACTTTCGTCACCAAATAAGAATGATGCGAGTGTGCGAGAGAGTTCAGTCTTTCCAACACCGGATGGACCGGCGAAGATAAATGAACCACCAGGACGCTTTGGATCTTTAAGTCCGGCACGTGTGCGTCGAATTGCCTGTGAGAGCGCCTTGATTGCTTGATCTTGACCAATAACGCGGCGATGTAGTTCATCTTCCATGCGTAGAAGACGTGCTGTCTCTTCTTCAGTTAATTTAAAGACAGGGATTCCGGTAGAGGCAGAGAGAACTTGTGCGATGAGTTCTTCATCAACTTCTGTCACCTTATCGAGATCTGTTGCCTTCCAATTCTTTTCGGCAGCTTGACGTTCTTCGATCAGAGTTTTTTCAGTATCACGAAGTGCTGCTGCACCTTCAAAATCTTGGCTATCAATCGCAGACTCTTTTGCCTTACGCGCATTTGCGATCTTTTCATCAAATTCGCGAAGTTCAATCGGTGCTGTCATGCGCTTGATACGAAGACGTGATCCTGCTTCGTCGATCAGGTCAATTGCTTTATCTGGCAAGAAGCGATCAGAGATATAGCGATCTGCCATATTTGCGGCAGCGACAAGTGCACCATCGGTAATTGATACGCGGTGGTGAGTTTCGTAACGATCGCGAAGTCCCTTAAGAATTTCAATGGTGTGAGCAACTGATGGCTCTTTTACTTGAATAGGTTGGAAGCGACGCTCAAGCGCGGCATCCTTTTCAACGTGCTTGCGATACTCATCAAGGGTTGTTGCACCAATTGTCTGGAGTTCACCACGAGCAAGCATTGGCTTCAAGATGCTTGCCGCATCAATCGCACCCTCTGCTGCGCCAGCGCCGACAAGTGTGTGAATTTCATCGATGAAAAGAATGATGTCACCACGAGTTTTAATCTCTTTTAGCACCTTCTTCAAACGCTCTTCGAAATCACCGCGGTATCGAGATCCAGCAACAAGTGCGCCGAGATCGAGTGAGTAGAGCTGCTTATCCTTCAAAGTTTCTGGAACATCGTTAGTTGCAATTGCTTGCGCAAGACCTTCTACAACGGCAGTCTTTCCAACGCCTGGCTCTCCGATAAGAACTGGGTTGTTCTTTGTGCGACGTGAAAGAACCTGCATCACACGTTCAATTTCTGTATCGCGACCAATAACTGGATCGAGCTTTCCTTCGCGCGCTGCTGCGGTGAGGTTGCGACCAAATTGATCTAAGACAAGTGAGGTTGATGGTGTTCCCTCTGCTGGTCCGCCCTGTGTAACAGCTTCTTTTCCTTGGTACCCGGAGAGAAGTTGAATGACTTGCTGGCGAACGCGATTGAGGTCGGCGCCAAGCTTTACTAATACCTGTGCTGCGACTCCTTCGCCTTCACGAATAAGTCCGAGCAAAATATGTTCAGTACCAATGTAATTGTGGCCAAGTTGTAGCGCTTCACGGAGTGAGAGTTCTAAAACTTTCTTTGCACGTGGAGTAAATGGAATATGGCCAGATGGTGCTTGCTGTCCCTGTCCAATAATTTCTTCTACCTGTGCGCGCACTGCTTCGAGTGAGATACCAAGGGCTTCGAGACCTTTAGCGGCGACGCCTTCACCTTCGTGAATGAGTCCGAGCAGGATGTGCTCTGTGCCAATGTAATTGTGATTGAGCATGCGTGCTTCTTCTTGAGCCAAGACAACTACGCGTCGGGCTCGGTCGGTAAAGCGCTCGAACATCGGGTGGACCTCTTTTCCTTTGAACTTTGGTGGATCTATTGGCTAGCCTATAACTCCACCTATAGATGGCGCGAGGCGAAGTTTCCTTGAAAGGTAAAACCCCAGATCTTGGGTAGTTATTCCCCCGATAGGCCTAAATATGCGCGGTTTGGAGGTGGGCTAGAGCACTTTAAGCATGCGGGTATTGCCCAAGGTATTTGGCTTTACCGATTCGAGATCGAGAAATTCCGCAACACCAGTGTCATAAGAACGTAAGAGTTCTACATAGACATCTGGATCAACTGGAGTGCCATGAATTTCTTCAAAACCATGGCGGCTAAAAAATTCTGTTTCAAATGTGAGACAGAAAATTCTTTCGATTCCAAGTGCTTTAGCACGTTCAATAATTGTCTCTAGAATTTTATGACCAACGCCTTGTCCCTTTGCATGATCAAGTACTGCAACGGTACGAACTTCGGCAAGATCTTCCCAGAGGACGTGAAGTGCGCCGCAACCAACTACAACTCCGCCATCATCGACTGCCACTGTAAATTCTTGGACATCTTCGTAGAGCATGACTGTCTCTTTATTAAGAAGTCGTCCACCAAGTGTGTATGTATCAATCAGTGCGCGAATACCGGAAATATCTTGCGTTCGAGCCGGTCGAATTACCAGCGACACTATTCAACCTCAGGTTTCACAAGTGGAAATAAAATTGTTTCGCGAATTCCGAGTCCGGTAAGCGCCATCAACAAACGATCAACGCCCATTCCCATTCCACCCATAGGCGGCATACCGAATTCCATTGCGCGCAAGAAATCTTCATCAAGTTGCATCGCTTCCAGATCACCCTTGGCACCGAGCGCTGATTGCTCAAGCAAACGTTCGCGTTGGATTACTGGGTCAATTAATTCAGAGTAGCCAGTGGCGAGTTCGAATCCATCCACGTAGAGATCCCACTTCTCAACTACGCCTGGAATGTCGCGATGTGCTCGGACAAGAGGTGAAGTATCAACTGGATATCCCATGACAAATGTTGGCTCAATTAATTTATCTTGCGCGACATGTTCAAAAATCTCTTCTGCCAGCTTGCCAGTGACCCACTTGGGATCAATTTTCATGCCGAGTTTTGTCGCCATTTTCTTAAGATCATCAATCGGAGTAAGTGCGTTCACGCTTTCGCCAACGCCTTCAGAGATAGCGTCGTAGAGTGAAATTTCTTTCCAAGTGCCACCCAAATCTGCTTGTCGACCATTCAAATGTGTCACCACATGTGAGCCAGATACCGCCATCGCCGCATCTTGAATCAGTGAACGAGTCAGATCCGCAATTGAACGCCAATCACCATATGCCTGGTAACTCTCAATCATCGCAAACTCTGGTGAGTGCGAAGAGTCTGCCCCTTCATTACGAAAGTTTCGATTAATTTCAAATACTCGTTCCAGTCCACCGACAACACATCGTTTTAAGAAAAGTTCTGGTGCAATACGTAAAAATAGATCGATGTCGTATGCGTTAGAGAAAGTTTTAAAGGGACGAGCTACCGCGCCGCCATGCATTACTTGCAGCATTGGAGTTTCAACTTCGATGAAATCTTGATTGGTAAATGTTTCGCGAAGTGATTTCATTACCTGTGGTCGAAGACGTGCAACAGTACGTGCTTCAGGTCGCACAATGAGATCGACATATCGCATACGTACGCGAGTCTCTTCTGACATTGGCTTGTGATCATTTGGTAATGGGCGTAGAGATTTTGATGCCATCTTCCATGTTGTGGCAAGGAGTGAAAGTTCGCCTCGCTTGGATGTAATGACTTCACCGCTCACGCTGACGATATCGCCGAGATCTACATCAGATTTCCATGCATCGAGTTGCTCTTGCCCGACCTTATCTAGTGAGAGCATCGCTTGTAATTCGGTACCGTCGCCTTCACGTAACGTCGCAAAACATAACTTGCCAGTGTCGCGCTTAAAAATAATTCGCCCTGTCAGTGACGCCAAATCACCTGTTGCAACATCGACCTCTAAATCTTTATATTTTTTGCGAACTTCTTTCAGCGAGTGAGTGCGATTAACTGCAACCGGGTATGGCTCAACTCCGCGCTCAATCAGGCTGGCCCGCTTTTCCCGACGAATCCGAAGTTGCTCTGGGAGATCGTCTTCGGCAGGAGTTATTGGTTGCGAGGTCATAGTGACGGGAGTCTACCTTTTAGAGATTTTTCTCGTGAATGAGGCGCAACCCAATCAGCGTTAGATCTGGCTCGTGCTCATCGATACTCGTGCTGACATCAATTACAAGAGGGGCGAGTCCGCCGGTTGCAATCACAATAGGCGCTTGCTCATAACTTTGCGCCAATTCCTCAGTAATTTTTGCGACAAGTCCATCTACTTGACCAGCAAATCCGAAGATTGTGCCGGATTGCAGCGCCTCCACCGTATTTTTGCCGATCGCATTTTTAGGGCGAATCAATTCCACTTTGCGAAGCTGGGCTGCACGGGCAGAGAGCGCATCAACCGAGATTTCAATTCCTGGGGCAAGTGCGCCACCTAAGAATTCACCCTTCGGTGAGACAACATCGAGATTTGTCGATGTTCCAAAATCTACAACAATCGCAGGGCCACCGTAGAGAGTATGGGCAGCAAGAGTATTAACGATGCGATCTGCACCAATTTCTTTTGGATTATCTACAAGAAGTGGGACACCTGTCTTAGTGCCGGGTTCCACAATTGTTGTCCGTACATCAGCAAAATATGCCGCGATCATTGTGCGCAACTCACGTAGTGATGCCGGAACTGTGGAACAGATTGAAAGTCCAGTAATTGTGTATCCGTGTACAAGTGCATTGATCTGCAATGACATCTCATCTGAGGTTGATCGCGGATCTGTTTTAACCCGCCATGATTTAACCAACTCTTCGCCGTCAAAGAGACCAAGTACGGTATTTGTGTTTCCTACATCGATTGTTAACAGCATCTCTACTCCACCTTCAGATCTAGGCCAATATCTAAAACGGGTGCTGAATGCGTTAAAGCGCCGATCGCTAAGTAGTCGACGCCGCTCTCTGCATATTCACGAGCATGTGCAAGTGAAATTCCACCTGATGCTTCTAATTTAAATCGCTCATCTACAAATGCAACTGCCTCGGCGCACTGTAATGGAGTCATATTGTCGAGCAGAACAAGATCTGGATTCTCTGCCGATACTTCACGTAATTGATCCAAGGTATCAACTTCAATTTCGATTGCGGCAGTTGGAAATGCTGTTCGCACCTTTGCAAAGGCGGCGATAACTCCCCCAGCTGCTGCGATGTGATTATCTTTAATTAAAGCGGCATCACTTAACGACATGCGATGGTTGGTGCCACCGCCCGATACAACAGCTGCTTTTTCTAGTACCCGCATGCCCGGAGTTGTTTTACGAGTGTCCCTAATCTTGCATTTAGTACCTTCGATGGCACGTACCCAGAGATTTGTTAGTGATGCAATTCCGCTCAAGTGCCCTAAAAAGTTAAGCGCGGTGCGCTCTGCCAATAAAATTGCGCGAGTATCACCGCGTACCACAATGATTGATGCACCAGGGGAAACATGATCACCATCTTTTTTCATCACTGTAATATCGGAGAGACCGCACTCGGTTAAAGTCGCAACTGCCATCTCGACTCCTGCCAGAACTCCTTCTTGGCGGGCAACAAATTCAGCGACAACTTTTTCATCGCCATCAACTGTTGCTACCGATGTGATGTCTTGCCCACCCGCTAAATCTTCTGCCAACGCCCTGCGTACAAGTTCGATATCAACCATTACTTAACCTCCCGATATTCGGTATGCCAGGTGCCATCTTGATCAAGTGTTTGCAGAATGCGTTTTCGCCACTGATCACTTGTCTCTGGGAAATCTGCACGCCAATGCGACCCTCGAGTTTCCTGGCGAATCAGCGCCGCTTTCAGAATCGCTTGTGCAAGTTGGAAAAGATTTGTCGTCTCCCATGCTTCAACACATGGCTTGTCGCTGGCGTGATCACCAATGCGAGTGAGATCAGAGTTGGTGCGTACTAGCGAATCAGATGATCGAAGTACTCCGGCGCCGCGACTCATACTTAATTGCAGTGAATGGCGGTATGCAGGATCAAGCAGAATCTCCTGCGAAGTATCAGAGATTGGTTCGCTAATTTCACCGAGAGTGGCAGCAATATCAGTTGCGATGCGAGTACTAAAGACAAGTCCTTCTAGAAGTGAATTTGATGCCAAACGATTTGCACCATGCACGCCCGAACACGCGGTCTCACCGCAGGCATAGAGCCCTTTCACGGTAGTACGGCCGTTGAGATCGACACGTACTCCACCTGATGCGTAGTGCGAAGCTGGCGCAACTGGAATCAAATCGTTGAGTGGATTTATTCCATGCGCTTGGCAAGAAGCAAAAATTGTCGGGAATCGTTTTTCAAAACCTTCCAGATGACGGACATCGAGCCACATATGCGATTGGCCAGTTGCCACCATCTGGTTCATGATTGCAATCGCGACAACATCTCGTGGTGCCAACTCGGCCAACGGATGTACATCTTGCATAAATCGCTTGCCATCACCATCAACTAAGTAAGCACCTTCCCCGCGTACCGCTTCACTAATGAGCGGTTGCTGTCCCTCTGAATTTTCACCCAACCATAAAACGGTGGGATGAAACTGAATAAATTCCACATCTGCAACGGCTGCACCAGCTCGCAGCGCCAAAGCAACGCCATCACCGGTAGAGACAGATGGATTTGTAGTCTGTGCAAAAACTTGTCCCAAGCCACCTGTTGCCAACACAACTGCACGTGCGAGTGCCTGTCCGACACCATCACGGCTACCTGCACCAATGACGTGCAAGGTCACACCACACACAGCGCCGTCACTATCTTTAAGTGCATCAAGTACTAGTGCATGTTCAATTAATTCAATCTGTGGATCGCTATTTACCGCAGCAATAAGTGCACGTTCAACTTCAGCACCGGTTGCATCTCCACCAGCATGGATGATTCGATTTTGTAGGTGGCCACCTTCACGTGTCATCGACATCGCACCGCTTGCTTCGGTATCAAATTTCGCACCACGAGCAATGAGCGTATGCACCGCTGATGGTCCCTCTGTCACAAGTACCCGCACCGCTTCGCTATCGCATAACCCTGCACCGGCGACGAGTGTGTCTTTCTCATGGGCTGCTGGTGAATCTTCTTCACCAAGGGCTGCTGCAATGCCACCTTGTGCCCACTTAGTCGAACCTTCATCGACTTTAGCTTTTGTAACTAGTAAAACTGAGAGCCCAAATGTTCGCACTTGTAGCGCGGTAGTAAGTCCGGCGATTCCAGATCCAACAATGATTACATCGGCTTTCGCACTCCAGCCAGGTTTCGGCGCAAGTAATCTCACGACAGACCCCCGACACTCAAATTACGCATGGGCATATTGTCGATCAAACGGATGCCATTAATCCAACCAGAAATTATCGCTCGAGCGTGAGCAGTCTCACTATTTACTAAAGAAAAGTCCTTTTCATCGATTATCTCTGCGTAATCGAGGGTAAAGCGCGGCTCGTTGGCCAGCGTTGAAATCATTAGATTTCTCGCTACTTCAAGTTCAACAGCGCTCTCTGCTACAACTAGCGCTTTATAAATTATCAAGGCGGCAATTCGATCTTCTTGGCTTAGCCGTACATTACGTGATGACATTGCCAATCCATCAGATTCACGGATCGTAGGAGCAGCAACGATTGCGACATCGCCTGCGATTGTGCGGATGAGCGATAACTGTTGGAAATCCTTTTCGCCAAATATTGCAGATTTTGGTTTTGCCAATTGAAAGAGTCGATCAACGACAGTGAGTACGCCATCAAAGTGTCCTGGTCGAGCTTTACCTTCATAAAGTTCACCGAGTGCACCAGCGGTCTTCGTCGCAAAACCTGTCGGAAATAACTCGTCGTACTGCGGAAACCAAAGCTCAGTAACGCCAGCCGCTTGTGCCAATTCAATATCGCGCTCTGGCTTCTTAGGATAATTTTCTAAGTCAGATGTATTTTCAAATTGCAGTGGGTTAATAAAAATAGAAGCAAGTACATTCTCATTTTCTTGCGCGGCTCTTAAGAAAAGTGATTGGTGTCCGGCATGAAGTGCTCCCATAGTTGGCACAAATGCGCAGCCGTGTAAAAGAAGTGATGCATCGATAACTATCTTCATGGCTCCAGTCCTTTCAGGTACCGGGCTCGACAATTAGTTAAAGTTTAGAGCGTTACTGCAAAGTATCCAAAAGCGAAGCTAAAAGTTGATCAATCCGTCCATGGGTAAGCAAGATGGCATCTGGCTCAATCTCATGCCACGGTTCAATCACAAATCTACGTTCAAAGGCGCGTGGATGGGGTAGTAAAAGTTCTTCGGCACTGCTCAATAGCGTGCCATATTGAATAAGGTCCAAATCAATTGTTCGTGGCCCCCAGTGTTCGATCCGCTCTCGACCAAGTGATTTCTCAATTCCGTGGAGCAGTGAGAGAAGTTGGGCAGCCGGTAACTCGCTCTCAATAATGCAGACTGCATTGATGTAATCAGGCTGATCGGGGCCGCCTACAGGTTGAGTGTGATACATCGATGAAACTGCACGAACATCGGTTGCTTCGCGCAGCAGGGCTAGCGCTAAATCAATGTTTTCTTGCGGGTCACCCAGATTGGCACCAATTGCAACTACAGCTTTCATCGCGTAACCGTGACCGCAATATCAGAAAATTCTAGATCTACCGGCGCATGTGGTTTATGTACCGTCACAGTTACTGATGAAATAGTTTTAAATTCATTGCGCACTTGTGTTGCAATCTTTCCGGCAAGTCGTTCAATTAGTTTTACGGGAGGTCCAACAATATTGTCATGCACAATTTGCGCAAGCAATGCGTAATTGATTGTTTCATCCAAAGAATCAGAAAGTGATGGCGCTGCCAGATCTAGGGTGACGGTTAAATCAACGATAAATTCTTGTCCATCAACGCTCTCATGTGGCAGCACTCCATGAAATCCGAGCGCTTTAATTCCAGTCAGTGTGATCTGATCAGCCATGTGTGAGTACCTTCTTATTCGCAGCGATAGAGTGAACTCTAACTGCCCAGATACCTCGACCTACCAGTCCACGCGTAACCTCAACTGTTGCTGCTTCGCGTTGATCGGGTTCACCACCCAAAAACTTCTTTCTTGAAGCACCAACCAAAATTGGGTAGCCAAGGACTGCTAACTCCTCAACTCGGTTGAGTAACTCCCAGTTGTGCTCTGGTAGTTTTGCAAAACCGATACCGGGATCAATAATTATTTTATCTCGTGCGATTCCAGCAGCCAGAGCGTGATCGATTTGAATTTTTAGCTCTTCAATTACTTCGGTGACAACATCTTGATAGATCGCCTTTGAATTCATATCAATTGAGTGTCCGCGCCAGTGCATCAATATGTATGGCACTCCTAATTGTGCGACCACTTCGTGCATTAACGGATCTGCAAGGCCACCACTGACATCATTAACATACGATGCGCCGGCTTCGATGGCCAGCTGGGCAACTTTTGATCGCATCGTATCGATTGAGATAACCGCCCCTGCAGCAGCAAGAGAAGTAATGACTGGAATTACTCGAGCGATCTCTTCTTCTTCGCTCACTCTAATTGCACCAGGACGAGTTGATTCCCCGCCAATATCAATAATGTCAGCGCCTTCGCTCACCATCACAAGTCCTTGTGCCAGTGCCGTTTCGTGATCTGCGAAGAGACCGCCATCTGAAAAGGAATCTGGTGTGACGTTAAGAATTCCCATCACCAACATAGTTGGCTCTTACTAGCGATTCGTAATCAGGCTAATTGCTTCAGCCCGGGTTATTGCATCACGTAGTGCACCGCGGACAGCACTTGTTGTAGTGCGCGCTTGCGATTTCTTAACCCCGCGCATCGACATACATAAATGTTCGCAATCGATGATCACAATTACACCAAGCGGATTGAGAATCTTCACCATTGCATCTGCAATTTGAGTTGTCAGACGCTCTTGTACCTGTGGACGTTTTGCATAGAGATCAACCAGTCGTGCAATCTTTGAGAGCCCTGTGATTTTTCCGCGAGGAATATAACCAACATGTGCAACGCCATGAAAAGGAGTCAAGTGATGTTCGCACTGTGAAAAAACTTCAATATCTCTAATAATTACCAACTCTTCGTGTCCGATATCAAAGGTGGTTGTTAAAACATCTTCCGGTGATTGCCAGAGCCCAGCGAAGTTCTCTTTATATGCACGGGCCACTCGAGCTGGCGTATCTTTCAAACCTTCACGATCTGGATCTTCACCAAGAGCGCTCAGTAATTCGCGAATCGCAGCCTCGGCTCGCACCTGATCATATGGACTCTCTGCCCGACCATCATCTGGACCTGAGGAAATTGGCGAAATGTCACTCACGTTAATCGGCCTTCTTCTTTGGTGTCCGCTTTACCGCGGCGCGCTTAGGAGCAGCGTTCTCTTCCACGACAACTTTCTTCTCCATAATTGCCACTGGCGGTTGTGCACTTGGAATGCGATGAATTGAACCAGTCCACGCGGGACGTTTTGGCCACATTGTTACCTTGGTGAAAATTATCTCGATCTCTTCTTTGTTGAGAGTCTCGCGCTCAAGAAGTTCAACCACCATCTCATCCAGAATGACGCGGTTTTCTACCAAAATATCATAAGCCTCTTGATGCGCCGTCTCAATAAATGTTCGAACTTCAGAATCTACGATCGCTGCAATGCTTTCGGAATAGTCACGTTGGTGGCCATAATCGCGCCCCATAAACGGTGCCGAACTATCACTTCCGAGTTTGATGGCGCCGATCGCCTCAGTCATTCCATATTGGGTAACCATTGCTCGGGCCAGGGCGGTCGCCTTCTCAATATCATTTGAAGCACCCGTTGATGGATCATGGAAAATTAACTCTTCTGCCGCACGTCCACCAAGTGAGTACGCCAACTGATCAAGTAATTGATTTCGAGTTGTTGAATATCTATCTTCTTCTGGCAAGACCATCGTGTAACCGAGTGCACGGCCGCGCGGCATAATCGTAATCTTGTGAACCGGATCAGTATGTGGAAGCGCGCGTGCGACAAGTGCATGACCTGCTTCGTGATAAGCGGTGACACGGCGTTCTTCTTCCGACATCAGACGTGACTTGCGTTGTGGCCCAGCCATCACGCGATCAATTGCTTCGTCAAGTTGTGGATCGTTAATTACTTTCTTGCCCTCGCGTGCGGCAAGAAGTGCTGCTTCATTTAATACATTTGCAAGATCAGCACCGGTAAATCCAGGGGTACGACGCGCAAAACCTTTGAGATCAACATCGCTCGAGATCGGTTTGTTCTTCGCGTGTACTTTCAAAATTTCTTCCCGACCCTTGAGATCTGGTCGATCAACTGGAATCTGGCGATCAAAACGTCCCGGACGCAATAGCGCCGGATCTAAAACATCTGGACGGTTTGTCGCTGCAATTAAAATTACTTGGCTATCGCCTTCAAATCCATCCATCTCAACCAGAAGTTGATTTAGTGTTTGTTCGCGCTCGTCATGACCGCCGCCCATACCAGCACCACGTTGGCGACCGACTGCATCAATTTCGTCGATAAAGACAATTGCTGGTGCATGCGCCTTGGCTTGGGTAAATAGATCGCGCACACGAGATGCACCAACACCAACGAACATCTCAACAAAGTCTGAGCCAGAGATGGAGTAGAAAGGAACTTTCGCTTCACCTGCAACTGCTCTAGCTAAAAGTGTTTTACCGGTTCCTGGCGGGCCATAAAGCAGCACACCCTTTGGAATCTTTGCACCAAGCAATGCGTACTTCGCTGGGTTAGCAAGGAAATCTTTTATCTCTTCGAGTTCGGCAATTGCCTCATCCGCACCCGCAACATCGACAAAGGTGTTCTGCGGTACATCATTATTTTGCAATTTAGCCCGTGATTTACCGAATGAAAAGACCTTATTTCCACCTTGGGCTTGGCTCATCAAGAAGAAGAAGAGCAGTCCGATTAATAAGAATGGGAAGAAGGAGAATAGGAAACTAACAAGAAGAGACTGGCGTTTAACGTCAACGCTCCAACCCTTTGGTGGTGGATTGCCAGTGAGTGCATCAACAATTGTTGGCTCTTGTCGAACTACATACGAAGCCTCAACTTTATTTGAACCGTTGATGAGTGTGCCTGGCTTAAGGATTAGACGAATCTTCTGTGAAATATCAACCAAGACTGCCGACTCAACTTCTGATTTTGAAATTACAGCTAACGCCTCTGAAGTTTTAATTGGTTCATAACGATTACCAGCAGCCGAAATTTGACCAAAGATAGAGACCGCTGCAATTGCCACAATGATCCAGAAGAGTGGTCCACGCAGCAAGCGGCGAAAACGACTAGTTGGTACGGCAGGTTGCGTTGGAGTTGACGCTTTCTTTGGCGTCTTCTTCTCACTCTTTTTAAACTTCTTCAATGGGTTGCTAGTGCTCATCAAATCAATACTCGATTCTTATTCGTACATGTGCTTTGCCAGCACACCAATAAAGGAGAGATTTCGATACTTCTCATCAAAATCAAGACCGTATCCCACGACGAAATCCTTAGGAATATCAAAGCCCACATATTTCACATCAACTTCAACCTTTGCCGCCTCTGGCTTACGCAAGATAGTCAGAATCTCAACTGAGCCAGCGCTACGAGAAAGTAGATTTGAACGCAACCAAGAAAGAGTAAGTCCTGAATCCACAATGTCTTCCACGATTAAAATATTGCGGCCGGTAACATCGCGATCTAAATCTTTCAAAATGCGAACGACACCGCTGGACTTTGTGCCGGAGCCGTATGAAGAAACCGCCATCCAATCCATTTCAACGTGGCGTTGCATCGCACGCGTGAGATCGGCCATCGCCATCACTGCACCTTTTAAAACTCCGACGAGAAGTAAATCTTTTCCTTCGTAATCTTTATCGACCTGCGCTGCTAACTCTGCAACTCTCTTCGCCAACTCGTCCTGTGTTGCAATAACGCGTTCAACATCTGTTCCGACTGCTTCTAGATCCACGTGGTGGGTCTCCTTCGTGAGTTGGCCAACCGGGGTTAGCTGCGGGCGTAGAGCGAAAGTCTGCCTGAAATTCGAGCAACCTTCACACCGCCTGGAAGGCTGACCTCGCCTTGGCCATGCCAAGCGGTCACCAACGCCTCGATTGCGCTCACGTGATCGGCCGAAATCGTCCCTGAAGGGGCGCCTTGAGCGTAAATCGCACGGCGAAGAATGCGCGTGCGCACGGCGCGAGCCAATCCAGCCAGCCACTCGATATCCATATCGGCCAAATCATGGCCATCCATTGCCGCTGCTGCGATGGCATCCAGGGCATCGGCATCATCGCGCAAAAGGGATGCGGTGCGAGCAAGTGCCTGACTAATTCCAGGGCCAATCTCTTGCTCCATCATTGGCAGAACTTGGGTGCGCACTCGGACACGTGAAAATTCTGGATTGAGATTATGTGGATCACTCCACGCAGCTAACGAAAGATCACTACACACTTGTTCGGTCTGCTCACGAGTCACGGCAAGTAACGGTCTAATAATTTTCCCGTTGATTGCAGCCATTCCGGAAAGTGAACGTGCGCCAGAACCACGAGCGAGTCCAAGTAATACTGTTTCGGCTTGATCATCACGAGTGTGTCCAAGATAAATTTGAGCTGCACCTAATTCATCGGCGATCTCATGTAAGGCCTGATAACGCGCATCGCGTGCCCCAGATTCCAAGCCAGCACTTGGATCAACTTCAACTTTTCGAGTGATAATTTTTTCATATCCAAGCGAAGTTAACTGGGCTGAAACTTTTGTCGCTTGCGCAGCAGAGTTTGCTTGAAGTTGGTGATCAATGGTGACACCAACACATGTGATGAGTAGGTCGCGCGATTCGGCGATCAGCGCTGCCGCAAGTGCCAGCGAATCTGCACCACCTGAGACTGCAACGAGTACAACATCTCCAGCGCTCTGGGTGGCAAGGTAAGGCCGCAGCGCCGAGCGAAGTTCAACGAGTGCTCGAGTCATATTCTTATATTACTCGCAGCCGTAAAAGAGTAGAAGCCCTAATTGTTACTAGTTTGCAACATCTCTACGCGAGAAGAGCACCGAAGCAATAACTGCCCCAACCGCAATATAGATTGCAGCGAAGGTCAATCCATGTGAGTAGGAAACCTCTGGGGTACCACCTCGTGAAATGACCTGTAATTGATTTCCAGGTAACCAGTCAAGCGTTGAACTCCGGACAGCGCCAAGTAGATTTTCAATAATTAATATCCAGAGCACACCAATAGAGATTGAACTAATCGGTGACCGAAGGAGTAGCCCCATAATCATTCCGAGAATTCCAAAGCCGATTACTGAGATCGAAACATTTACTGTGGTCTCGATGATCTGGCTCCAACCATCGCTGGTGAACCAGAGCTCTCGCACAACTGTGGCGCCAGGGGCTAAAAAGTAAGAGATAGCAATAGAAACGACCCCTGAAATTAAGACCATCGCAAGAGCGAAGAGTTTCATTGCGATCAACTTGCCGGCGAGTAAACGAAGGCGACCGGGTTGACGCACTAAAAGATTTCGGAGTGTTCCATATGTATATTCCTGAGCAGTCTGAGCGGCAAAGACGCAGTAAGCAATAATTCCTAAGAGTCCACCGACATTTGAGAATCCGATTACCGAGCCAGTAAATGAGGAGAGCATTTCACGTGAGATTGGATTTGATGGATCTGAATTTCCATTTGGAGAATCAATCATCAAAAAGAGAAGTGATGTGAAGAGGCTGGCAAAAAATAGCGCCGCTCCGATTGTTCCTAAAAATAAGGTTGGGCGTCGCAATTTGCGCCATTCAGCGCGGATGACACGGATCATTACTTATCTCCTGTCATTTCAAAGAATGTCTCTTCTAGATTTGGAAGTTGCGGCGAAAGTTGTGTCAGCAGTATTCCTGCCGCAAAAGCTTTCTTATTAAGAACGCCCGCCCAGTCGGCTGGTCCTTCGATGTGAGCAATACCCGATCTAATCTCTGCTTTATGTCCATCAGCAATTGCAATTGCAATTACTTTTTCCAGATCCACAGCATTCTCGGTTCGTACCAACATAAATGGCTGCTGCTCTTCAAATAGCTTCTGAATTGGCCCAGCAAAAACGACTTCACCTTTTCGCAACATCACAATGTAATCGCTAATGATTTCAAGTTCAGAGAGCAAGTGCGAAGAGACGAAAACAGTGGTGCCGCTATCGGCTAGTCCACGCAACAGGTCACGAACTTCTTGGATACCTTCAGGATCAAGACCGTTAGTTGGTTCATCGAGAATTAAAATCTTTGGCTCTGGCAGCAGCGCAGCGGCAATTCCAAGGCGCTGCTTCATTCCAAGTGAATATGTTTTGAATTTTGATTGGGCACGATCTGCAAGTCCCACTATCGCAAGCACATCAGCTACGCGATCGTGGCTAAACCCACCAAGGGTTGCCAGAACGTGAAGGTTCTCGGCCCCTGAGAGCGCCGGATAGAAAGCTGGCCCTTCAATCATTGCACCAACATGCTTGAGGTATTCCTGTGGCTCATTAATTGAGTGGCCCAGGATCTGACCGCTGCCACCAGTTGGTGAGATCAATCCAAGTAGCATCCTGATTGTGGTGGTTTTTCCGGCACCATTTGGGCCAACGAATCCACAAATACTGCCAAGCGGAACTTCAAAGTTGGCGTGGGAGACGGCAAAGCGAGAATCGTATTTCTTGCTGAGGTCTTGGACTGAAATCGCTACTTGTTGAGACTGCATGTAGTGAATATACCTGACGAAGATTAAGATTAATTCATGAGTAAAGAGAGTTGGGGCGATCAGCCACGCGATCCGCGACCAGAGCCTCAATGGGATCTCAATCCGCAGACTGATGCAGTGCGCGCTGGACTCTCACGTTCGGGATTCGGTGAAACATCTGAAGCTTTATATCTCACAAGTGGATTTACATACGGTTCTGCCGAGGAAGCAGTCGATTCATTTACCGATGAAGTAGATCATTTTCTCTACAGCCGATTCCATAATCCCACCGTTGCTATGTTTGAAAAACGACTTGCTGCAATTGAAGGTGCCGAGTTCTGTGTATCAACGGCATCTGGAATGTCTGCCATGTTTGCTTCAATCGCCTGTCTTGTTAAATCAGGTGATCACGTTGTCGCATCGGCTGCAATGTTTAGTTCTTGCCATGTTGTGATCACAGAGTTCTTGCCCAAGTGGGGCGTGACTTTTGAGTTGGTAAAAGGTAACGATCCTGCCCTTTGGGCTAAGGCGCTCAATAAACCAACAAAGGTTGTATTCCTAGAGACACCGAGCAATCCACTATTAGAAATTGTTGATATCTCAATGATCAGTGAACTTGCCCATAAAGTTGGCGCGACTGTAATTGTTGATAACGTCATGGCATCGCCTATTTTGCAGAAGCCACTGACTCTTGGAGCCGATGTAATTATGTACTCGGCTACAAAACATATGGATGGACAAGGCCGAGTATTAGCTGGTGCGATTCTTGGTTCTTTCTCATATATTCACGAACACTTGCTGCCATTTGTGCGCCACACTGGCCCAACCCTGAGTTCGTTTAACGCATGGGTGTTGGTTAAATCTCTAGAAACTATGGAGATGCGTGTGCACCGCATGAGCGAGAACGCACAGGCAATTGCTGAGTATCTAGAGACTTGTCCAGAAATTAAAAGTGTCCGCTATCCAGGGCTGCCATCACATCCTGAATATGCACTTGCCCAAAAGCAGATGAGCGCTGGTGGGTCAACCATCGGAATTGAATTTGCTGGATCAATTAAAGATGCCTTTAAAGTAATGAATGCGCTGCGAGTTATTGATATCTCAAATAATCTCGGCGATAGTAAATCGTTAATCACACACCCTGCATCTACAACTCATCGCCGCCTGAGCCCAGAAGCACAAGCAGAGATGGGTATTACTCCATCGGTTGTACGTCTGTCGGTCGGACTAGAACACGTGGATGACTTGCTTAAAGATTTAGATCAAGCCTTTAATAGCTGAGCAATAACAAGTAATCCTGAGAAAAGTGTCAGGTAAGTAATTGACCAGTGAAAAATATTGCCAGCAATCTTGTTGTAGTTATCGGCATTCTCTTTCAGGGTAATGAGCTGAAAGGCAAAAATTAAGCCAAGTGCAATCGTGACCACCAATACCCACCACTGTAGATCTGCGAGTTGAATAAGTGCTACCGAACTTAGCACCATTGAAATGGTGTGAAACCACATATTACGTAATACGACAGTGCGGGAGGCGACTACTGGCAACATTGGGATCGCTGCTGCTTCGTAATCATCTTTATATTTAATTGCAAGTGCCCAGAAATGCGGTGGAGTCCAGAAGAAAATTACCAAGAAGAATGCAACCGCTGTCCAAGATAAAGAATTAGTAACTGCAGCCCATCCGATAAGTACCGGCATGCAACCTGCAATACCGCCCCAGACAATATTCTGGGATGTATGGCGCTTAAGCGCCATGGTGTAGACAAGTACATAAAATGCAATTGCAAATGCGGTAAGAATAGTTGCAAGTGTTTGCGTAAATATCTGAAATATTACTAGCGAAATTAATCCAATTATTAAGGCAAAGATAAATGCGTGACGCTGACTAATATCCCCTGTAACAAGTGGACGCTTTGCAGTTCGTTTCATTAATTTATCGAGATCACTTTCGATCACCATATTGAAGGCGTTGGCACTGCCCGCCGCTAACGTTCCACCAATAAGAGTGGCTGCGATTAGCCCAAGAGATGGAACTCCTTGTTGCGCCAAAATCATCGCTGGAATCGTCGAAATCAAGAGTAATTCGACAACCCGCAACTTCATCAAAGAGATATAGGCTCGAAATAACTTCACTTGCCAAGGATACTAAGCAATCCCAATGACGCTTCTCAGTAATTTTTCAGTATCGACCCTTATTGTGCCTAAATAGAAAATGGGTAAATGATGAATGAGTCACATAAGCCAGAGTGGATTGCAATTACTGAGAGCGATGCTCTTACTGCGCCAACTCGATCACGACGCCGACTACCAGTAATGGCTGTGCTGGCATTCCTCTCACTTGTAGGTGCTGGTTTTCTGTTTGCTCAAAGTGCGACAGAAATCCCAGCGCAGGCATCGGTAGTTATCGATTCTGCTCAATCAACCTCAGATTCAACTATTGCAACACCTTCGGTTTCGCCGACTCAGGTCACTGGTAGCCAAGAATTAGCCGTTCCAGTCATTGCACCCGTTGTTGGACAGAAATATCGTGGCGATGATGATGACGATCATGAAGATCGCGGTAGAGATGGCGACGACGACTAAGATAACGGTGTGAAGAAAACTTTACCGCTTTCACAGTAACAGTCCTTGTTCTTGCCTCAGTAAATGCCTATGCTCAAGAGTCAATGACCATAGCGGTACCAACTACTGCAATGGTTTCTGATACTGCAAGCACAAAGATGAAAATTATTTCGACCATCAACGGTGATATCACTCCAAAGTCGGTTCTATCATCTTCAACTGGTCTGGTGAGCGCTCACAATATGATGTACCGCCACTCAGTCACAATTTATGACAGTGCAAAAAACGCACTTGTTGCCACCGTCAAAGATTCCGTGAAATTGAGTGATTTTGGATTTAAAAAATATTCAGGAACTTATCGAGGAGCCCCAGTCGAAGGTGCATTTAGTCCAGATGGTAAATATCTCTACTTCTCAAATTATGTGATGTACGGAAAAGGATTTAATAAAGAGGGCACCGATACGTGTAGCCCAGCCAATGGGTATGACTCAAGTTTTCTCTCACGGGTAAATCTAAAAAATTATCAGATTGATGTAGTTTATCCAGTTGGATCAGTTCCAAAAGTTGTAAAAGTGACTCCAGATAATAGATACATCTTGGTAAGTAATTGGTGTTCGTACACTGTTTCAGTAATCTCAATTGAAACTCAAAAGACCGTGAAGACTATAAAAATTGGTCGCTATCCCCGCGGAATCGCCATCACGAATGATAGTAAATATGCATATGTTGCTGAGATGGGTGGCAGCGGTATCCATCGCATCGATCTCACTGATTTCACAAAGATATTTATTCCGGTGGGCTCTAATCCACGTGCGGTTGTGCTCTCACCTGATAACAACACTCTCTACGACACTCTCAATAGTTCAGGCAGAGTTGCAGCCTGGGATTTACTCAAGGGCAAATTAATCAAAACTGTGACAACCGGTAAAGCTGCACGGAGCCTTGATATCTCAAGTGATGGCAGCGCACTCTTCGTTGTTAATTACGGCAGTGGCACACTCTCAAAGGTGCGCGCATCTGATCTGAAGTTAATTCAAACCATCAAAGTCTGCAATGAACCGATCGGTGTTACTTTCGATACCCCATCACAAAATACTTGGGTCGCTTGTTATGGTGGATCTATTAAGGTGTTGTCGAACTAACCGTTGTATTAATAGGTGTAGTTGTCTCCACAACTTGCGTTATAACTATTACAGGTAAAAGCGGTAGTGCAATTTTACCTAAGTAGCGATCGAGCGTATCCCGGGCAAGTTTGGCCGCTGAATAAGAACGTGACAGGCGATCGGCTAGTACAACAAAGATGTACTCGCGATCTACCGATTCAACATAGCCGGCCAGAGTGACGGTTCCATTTAGCGTGCCCGTCTTTGCATGAACCAACCCAATTGCTTGCGGGGCTGTCTTAATGAATCTTTCATTAAGTGTTCCATTGATTCCGCCATCAGGAAGACTCTCCACCACCTTGGCATAGGCAGGATCAGTATGAATTTTAAGGAGCAGCTTTCCGAGAATCGCTGCGCTTAAACGATTATCGTGCGATAACCCGCTTCCATCTTTAACAATTATTTTTGAGCCATCAATATCCATATCGCGTAATACCGATTTATAGAGTGCAGCGATTCCTTTTGCATCTGATGTAAAGCCAGCAGCTCGCGCTGCAATTCGAGACATTCGTTCTGAAAGTACGTTATCGCTCCACTGTGTGAAGTACCGGCTGATCTGAGTGACTGTCGGAGACTGTGAGTTCATGATCGGTTCTTCGACCAGCCTCTGTGCGGCGATAGCTGAGACTTCCTTAAGCGTTGCATTCACCTTACGCGTCTTTAAATACTTCTTCATCGACAGCGCTTCACTGTCATAAATACCGTTGTAATAAATAGTCAAAGATTTTGTTTTAATCTCACTATCTCTATCAACTGCCGTCTGCGCGCTATAAGCCAGATAGTTAATTGATGTAATACCTAACCGATCGGCAGTACCTTTTCCTAAAGTAGTCCACGGATCAAAATCACCTTGAATTACAACTGCACCGGTCTCACTCGCAAGTGAGAGAGATGTTTGAAAGCGCATTTGTGGATCTAGATACTTGGCAACTGAGACGGCTGTAAGTATTTTCAAAGTTGATGCTGGTTTTCGCAACGCCTCGGAGTTAGATTCAAAGAGAGTTTGGCCCGTGGTTGGATCAATCAAAATTACTGATGGATCTTTCAAATTCGGATCTGCAGCAAGGTTTGCGAAGACAACCGATGCCCGGGCAGGGTCAAATGATTGAGCCGGCGATAACGCAAGACCTGACCAGGCCAGCGCTATGACAAGTGCTCTGCAGATTTTTTTCATAGTCGATTACTGGTTATCAGGCGTAGGCGAGAATGATGTTGACGAACGTGAGCCCAAATAGCGTAAAGAGCACATTCTTATTTACTGGTGACTTCTTTAGGTTTACATATCCGATCACCAAGATTGCAAGTGCAACCAAGAACTTAATTCCAACCTTTGTATGGTTTATCTCGTCATCTGGGTGACCCCCAGCCCATGTCCCAACCATTACTACTCCTGCGATCAGGGCGGTGAGCGAGGCATGCAAAACACCAGGATTAAGAACACGAGGATTCTTCTTATAGGAGATGACTAACAAAGCAAGTACGCCAATAATGGCAATCATATGAATTACAAATGCAATATAAAAAGCTATCTTCATGGGGATTCCAATCGCGCGTTGTTAATGTCTCTCCCCCTAGTTTAGGCTGATCTCATGGAAATCAAGACGCCAGCGACAATTGGACCCGGTGAATTTTTCCCAGTGATAGGCGTAGGCCCGCATGAAAAACCATGGCCGACCGGTGATCAATATGACACTGAGTTATTGGAAAACGGTGATCGTCGTAATGTTTTAGATCACTATCGATACTGGAGTGTTGCCGCAATCGTTGCCGATCTCAATACCAAACGACATAGCCTACAAATTGCAATTGAAAATTGGCAACATGATCTCAACATTGGCTCTGTTGTACGCACCGCAAATGCATTTAATGTTGATGCTGTTCATATCGTTGGAAAGCGCGATTGGAATAAGCGCGGCGCAATGGTCACTGATAGGTACCTCACTGTGATCCATCACCCAACAATTGCCAACTTCGCAATCTGGTGCAAAGAAAATTCACTACCGATTATCGGCATCGATAACGTTCCATCATCGAAACATCTCGAGGGTGCACAGTTGCCAGAAAAATGTGTGCTGCTCTTCGGTCAAGAGGGTGCCGGAATGTCAGATGAAGGTATTGAGGTCTGTGAAGTGCTCTATGCGATTGAGCAATACGGATCTACTCGATCTATGAACGCATCGGCTGCCGGAGCAATTGCGATGTATCACTGGGCGCTGCAACACCTGCCGCGCAAGATTTAACCGTTAAGTAACTTCGCCCTCAGCGATAATTTCACGCACTGCAGCTAGGCGACGATCAACCTCATTGGCTTCATCGATTCGACCCAATGAACGCATTACATCCATCATCCGAGTTTCGATATCTAAAATAAACTCAAAATCTTTTGGTTCATCTTCAGTGATAATTGCGAGCACGCCATCGAGCGTTGCTAGACCCTCGTCTAGCTTTGCCAGCAGAACCTGCGCCTTGCCTATCTCAAAGAGTGCAAAGGTCTCACGTCGATGATCGTGGCCAGTTTGAAAAACGTCAACTGCCTTGCGCGCAATCTCCAACGCTCTTTCACCATCACCAAGTGCGTTGTAGCAAGACGCGATCTTCTGATCACAGCGCGCGACATGTAACACTTCCTTCTCAGTCTTAAAAATTGCGCGTGATTCTTTAAATACCTCAAGCGCTTCGGTGTATTGCTTGAGTTCGCGATATGCCATACCTAAAAGATGCAGATCATTGGCTGCACCAATTTGATTTCCATCAACTAAATGTTCCTGCGCGCATTCGGTCATGGTTGAGACAACTTCTGCGTAATTCTTCGAGCTGTACCACCACTCACCCAACGTGCAGGCAAGTTCAAGGGCAATCGGCGATTTGGTCTCACGCAAAAGTTCGACCGCTTTACTCATCGCAGTTGCGGCTTCTTCAATTCTCTTAAGTTGATTGAGGTTGTACCCGATCGCTGAATACGCCTGGGCTAAACCTTCACTCGGTGCACTTGCACCCATCTCTGAATAAATATCGCGAGCCGTCTCAGCTAGCGCCAGCGCCTCGGAAAACTGTCCGCGCGCAAAGATGCGAGCGCTTAACTCGTAATACGTTTCGGCGCGATCTTGTCCATCGGTCTCTGGAATGCGATCCCAGAGCATCTCTTCGGTAACAATTTCAGTACCAAAGTCAGAGGAGTCGTCGTGATCGTCGTGATCTGCCATTTTGCGCCACCTTCCCCTACCCGTTGCTGATGGGTCCGTACGCCGACACTGTAGACCCCAATCCTCTCAGGACGCTATGAATTACGCCTGCCAGAGGTCTAGGTGTCCGACCTCTGGCTGGTCATTTGAGTTAGAAAAACATCAGCCCCGCAGAGTAATTCCACGGGGCTGATGTTTTCTAAGAATCTAGAATGTAAAGGCTGCTAGGTGGTTCTGTGAACCTCGAAGCAAGTTATTCATCATGAAAGTGATGTCGACTGGGAACTTATTTTTGAGATCTGCTTGAAGATCTGCAATATCAATCTTTTCAATCTGAACTCCTACGTTAAATGCTTCCAGCACTCCCATAGATCCCTCGGTAGTGAGCTTTGTATAAAGGGCCTGAAGATCCTTGTTGAAAAACACTCCGGCTTTACGATTAATGGTTGGATTCCAGACTCCATACACTTTGAGAAGCGCCGAGACTTGATCCATATGGCTCTGTTCCGACTTCGTGATATTTGCAAACTTCTGGGAAGTTACATTTGCGGCGAGGAAGGCATAGACATCGCGCGCCAACTTCTCCTCTTCAACAAGGTACTTAAGTTGTGTTTTCTGTGCCGTTGTTAATTGTGCTGTAGCCGCCTGTGACGGTGCGACTCCTACAATGAGTCCGGCTATAACTGCTATTGCAATTACTGAACCTTTAAATACTTTTCTCATGGTTCTTACCTGCGATTTCCAAGATCTAAAGGGGCTGACCTAGCTCCTCGTATCTTGCATAAATGACCATCCTCTCTCTCGCTGGGGGTTCGCACGGTACTGACTGAGAGATGGATGTGACTTTACTGAGGCTAGAGAAGCGCTAGTGATACTGCTTTCTTGGCCGCCTCTTTTCGATCGCTCACAGCCAACGCCTGGTAGATGCGCATGGTCTCGTGACGAATCGTGCTGACACTAAATCCAAGTTCACTAGCAAGTTCGTGATTTGTCTTTCCATCAACCATTCCGCGCAAAATTAAAATCTGACGTTGGGTAAGTTGTTGCGATCTGGTATCTCCTCGTTCAACCACACCGGCAGATCTGTGAGAAATTCCAATATTGACTAGTGAGAGATAAAGGCTCAATGCGATTGCATAATTCGTAGCGACCGCTTCAACTTCATCTGTGTTTGAGATTGGCTCTGAGAATCGCAAGACTAGGTATCCGTGAACTGTGCCGCGTTCACGTAACTCGATCGTTAAAAGATTATTTCTTGAATTCCAAGGACCAGAGTTTTTACCCAAGGCAATCAGAGCTTCCTGGTTATCCCATGAGCGCCAGATCTCACTTAGAAATGTCTGCTTGGCCTTACCGGCATCAAATCCGTACTCACCAAGAAACTCAAGTGAATCATTGGGGTGCAGACGCCCGAGTCGAGCACAGCATGCTCCGAGGGGGGCCAGGTAATCAATGATCAGTGCGCGCGCGATCTCATCACTGGTTGGGTGATAACTAAGCCATTCCATAAAAGTACGGATGTCATGCATCAAAGCTACCTCTAGTCGATAGAAAGTCTAAGATCTTGGATTAGATCTCTTCCTCTATCTCCGTAGAAGTCTGGTCTATTTATGCGTACGTGGCCAGACATGACCAGTCAATTCCTGACTGGACATGCATGGTCAGCGGTAAATCAGGGGGTGGGGTTTAAAGTCCGACCATCCCTTACGGGTTCACCTGTTCACTCCCCCGAAGTCAAAGCACGGGTTCCTCACACACTCAAGAGAGAGCTTCAAAAAGAGGCGGAGCGTCGGGGTCAGACAAGTTCGGCACTCTTGCGCGAAGCTTTAGAGCAATATTTAAAGGGTGCTTAAGACGGCAAGAAAAGTGGGCCCTGTCGGGCTCGAACCGACGACCCACGGATTAAAAGTCCGTTGCTCTACCGACTGAGCTAAAGGCCCCACTGCATCTTGAATGCTGGCAAATCTTAGCGGAAATAAATGACTCTAGCGCCCACGGGATGCGCGGATTAGGCGATCGCAGATGGCAAGTGCCAGGCCATCGCCTTGGGGTTGGGTGACGACGATTCGGGAAAGGTTGCGGGCATCGCCATCGCGAAGGGCGGCGTAGAGAATACGGGCGAACTCTTCGATTGATTGTGGTGCTGCTAAACGAATAACACCATCGGGTGTTGGGTGGTCGTGCATTGCGATGTATCCGTCGCCGCTTTCTGGTTGTTGATCGAGATCTACTTTTGCTTGTGGTGCATAGTGTTGTGCAAGTGATCCACTTACTCTGATTTCACTTTCCGCATCGGTGACTTGTAGCCCTGTGACTTCTTCGATCATTGCTTGGGTAATTGCACCGGGACGAAGGATGTGTGGAGTGGTGGTTGTGCAATCGATGATGGTGGATTCAACTCCGACAAGTGAAGGCCCACCATCGAGAATTTGATCATCAGGTGAGAGATATTCACTGAGTTCTTCGCGGACTGCATCAGCCGTTGTTGGGGAAACATGGCCGAAGCGATTTGCACTCGGTGCTGCGATTCCTTGAATGCCTTGTCGTTTCGCATTTTCTAATAGCGCGAGTGCAACAACTTGGTCGGGAACGCGCAACCCAACGGTTGGCTGTCCGCCGGTGACAAAATCTTTTGCAACCTCTGATCGTTCAAGTATCAAAGTCATCGGCCCGGGCCAGAATGCGCGGGCCAATGCGATTGCGTAATCAGGAATCTCATCGGCCCAATATCCAATGCCATCCATTGATGCGATATGAATAATCAGTGGGTGATCTGCTGGGCGGCCCTTTGTTTTATAAATCTTGGCCACGGCTGATTCATTGCTGGCATCGGCGCCGAGGCCATAAACGGTTTCGGTGGGAAAGGCGACGAGATGGCCTTGTAATAGAGAGGTGGCGGCGTTGGCCATTGCATCTGCGGTGCAACGAGATACAAATTGGCTGGCGCTCATGTGCGCAATTATCCCTCTTTTTGCGAGAAGATAACCACATGGCAAAGCCGGCAACTAAAAAGGTAAAGGTAGTGCAGATTATTGCGCGTATGAATGTGGGTGGCCCGGCTGTCATCGTCGCCGATCTCATGCGATCACTCGATAAGGGCTTGGTTGAACAGACCTTGATTACTGGGTATTGCGATGTTGATGAGGCTGATTATCTAGAGACGGTTGCTACCGATATCGCCGCTGTGCGTATTGGTGGTCTGGGTCGATCTGTCTCATTAGTCGCTGATGGGCGAGCTTTCTTTGCACTTGTTGCGATGATTAAAAAAATTGCACCTGATGTTATTCATACCCATACCGCCAAAGCTGGAGTGCTTGGTCGTTTGGCGGCAATCCTGGCTGGACGAAGTGCCAAGCGAGTTCACACTTTTCATGGACATCTGTTGCACGGATATTTTAGTGGCTGGAAAGTAAAACTTGTCATTGCAATTGAAAAATTCTTAGCTAAACGCACAGATGTATTAATTGCGGTGGGTAATCAAGTTAAAGATGATTTGTTGGCGGCAGGTATCGGTAAGGCCTCTCAGTATCGAGTCTTCTATCCCGGCCTTGCGGCGCCGGCGAAAATATCACGTAGCGCTGCCCGTCAAACATTTGGTCTTGCTGATACAGATATTGCAATTGCATATGTCGGGCGGCTGACCACAATTAAACGTCCTGATCGATTGTTAGATACTGCCGCTGAAATGAAATCGCGTAACCCTCGTGTGAAATTTATTGTGGCTGGTGAAGGTGATCTCTTTGCCGCAACTAAAGCAGATGCGCTTGCACGTGGGTTGCCAATTACTTTCTTGGGGTGGCACAAAGATATTGCGGCGCTCTTTGCTGCCAGTGATATTGCGATATTAACTAGCGATAACGAAGGTATTCCACTGACTCTTATTCAAGCAGCACAAGCTGGTCTACCAATTGTTGCTACTGCAGTGGGTTCAATCGCTGACATCGTGGTGCATGAGAGCAATGGATATCTTGTTGCGCCGCAGGCTTTAGCGTTAGCTGATGCGCTGGAGAAACTGACTATTGACCCAGTACTTCGAGAAATCATGGGTAGTGCGGGCAAGGAACGGGCGAGTAGATATTTCTCACTCGAGAAGATGAGTGAAGGTCACACAGATCTATATCAGGTTCTACACAGATAATCGTTATCAAGTTGTGAAAGAATAAAGACATGAAACTAAATAAGAAATTCCTCGTAATTCCTGTAATTGCCGCTCTCGTTGGTGCTTTCTACGCACTGCCTGCAAATGCAGCGACTTCAACAGATTCACCTACGCGATACATCACTCTTAACGCTGAAGGAACTGTCTCAGTCACACCTGATGCGGTTCGACTCAATGCCACTGTCACATTCGTCGGTGCGACCAGCAAAGAGGCACTCGCTGGTGCATCTGCTGCGGCGGCCAAAGTGCGTGCTGCAATCCGCGCCAAGGCAATTGCTGCGAAAGATTTAAAGACAACCAGCATCACTGTCTATCCTGAATACAGCTACACCCAAGAACAGGGCTCACTTATTAGTGGGTACCGCGCATCACAGACTTTCTTAGTCACGATTCGTAGCGCAGATGTTGCTGGTGTCTTGGTTGAAGATATTGTCAACGCCGGTGGCAACGATGTTCAAATTCAGAGCGTCACTCCCTTTGTTCTTGATGCAACAAAGGCAACACTTGTAGCACGTGCCGAAGCAGTTTCACAAGCCAGAGAGAAAGCTGCATCGTATGCATCTCTACTTGGAATCAAACTCGGCAAGATTACATACTTGGTTGAAAACTCAAGTCCGATCTCTTTCCCAGTTGTCATGGGGATTGCAAAGGCAGCTGACTCTGCTGGTACAGAGGTTGACCTTGGTAGCCAAGATCTCACTGTCTCGATCACAATTCGTTGGAGCTTGGCATGACAATGTCAGCAACTCGCAAGCTTGAATCGTCGCTGGAAGACCTTGTTGGTGAAGGTTCGATAAGCGCCGATCAAGCCGAGTTGGTTCGTGATCGTTTTGCGACCGCACCTGAAGTAGAAAGTTCACGGAAAAATATCCTTGCCGAAATCGCTGGCTACCTCGGTGGCGCTTTTTTAGTAATCGCAATTGGAATTATTACTGCGGGCCAATGGGATTCATTTACAGAGGTTCAGCGCACCTTGGTCTTCGGATTTCTCACCATAGCGCTCTTTGCACTCGGACTCTATGTTGGTAGCGATACCGAGGCTAAAGGTCGTTTATCTGGTGTGCTCTATGGATTTGCAGCGATAAGCACCACTGCCACAATCGCAATTGTGAATCCGCAGAACGAGGCGCCGACGCTTGCCTTCTTGGGCGGTACAACAATTGCGCTAATTGGGTACTACTTGGTCAGATCTTTCGTTGGCCACTTCGTCATGTTTGGTTTTATCTTTATTGCCGGAATTATAGCGATCTCAGATTTCACTAATGACGGATCGAACTACGCAATTTTGATAGCTATTTATTTCTTGATCTTAGGATCGGCATGGTTAGCTGCGACTTACTTTAAATTTGTAGACGAGATTCTTGGGTACCTCTTTGCTGGCGGTGCACTTTTTATCGCTACCCAAATATTATTCTTTGATACCGAACAGTTGGTCTCATACCCAGCAATGATTTTTGTTGCAGCGATTTGTGCTTGGCTATATTTGCGCGTTCATTCATGGCCGTTGGTGCTCGCTGTTGTAATTACAACAACTGTTGGCGTTGGTGAATTTGTATCGGAAACTTTGGGTGGCTCACTTGGATCTGCACTCGGGCTCTTTGCTGCTGGCGCCGCCCTAGTTACATCATCACTTTTGGCGTTACGGACTAGGCGCGAAAATCGCGCTATTGCTGAGTAAATAACCCGTTTTGTTCCGAGCCTCACTCACGGGTACGATATGCCAGCCTCAACGTCCCCATCGTCTAGGGGCCTAGGACATCGCCCTTTCACGGCGGTAACACGGGTTCGAATCCCGTTGGGGGCACGAAGAAGTAGGAAGTTCTCTGCTGCCGTCTATCCCACAAGGATAGAAGGAGATGAGCGGGGTGCGATTAAATTCGCGAGGCTCGTACTTCCTTGGAAAGGCCCAGTAGCGCAGTTGGTTAGCGCGCCGCCCTGTCACGGCGGAGGTCGCGGGTTCGAGTCCCGTCTGGGTCGCTGGTTCAATGTCGCAAGACATCTGAACTGGTTTGTATAGAAGAGAGTGTCCACACACTCTCTTCTTTACACTTTTATTTGTAAGGGTATGGCGACAGAACTGAATATAAAAATTAAATATTGGCTCGGTAGCTCAGTTGGTACGAGCGCGCGACTGAAAATCGTGAGGTCGACAGTTCGATCCTGTCCCGAGCCACGTTTAGTTCTTACTTAGATTATTGCTTTAAGTATGCAAGCAAATTAGCCAGCAGAGCCAGAACCAGATGGTCCTGCTTTGCGCTGAACTTGTGGTGCACCGCCGCTGCGTTGTCCGCCGCGAATCTTTGAACCGCCACTTGTTCCACCAGCTGATTGTGGACCTGAGTGCTTATTTTTCTTAGCCTCAAGTGCTGCTGCCATTCTGGCCTTTACATCATCTACTGGTTTTTCGTTGTTAGCCATCTGATCAGTCTACCCCTCAGATGGAATTCTTAAGAATGCGACCAACATCGCTGCCCACGCGATACTTGCAAAGATAATGAGTTGCCAGCCCAGAGTATCCGGCCAGGTGTAGACGGACAGTGCGAGTGCGCCGAAGAAGGCGGCCAAGGCCCAGAGCGCAATTGCAGTGACTTTACGTGAGAGCCCTACTCGCATCAATCGATGCGATAAATGATCACGCCCACCCTGAAAAGGTGAAATACCGCGATGTAACCGTGAGATCACCGCAACTGTTGTATCCAGAATTGGGGTCGCCATTAAAAGTGCTGGGATCGCAAATGATTTCTCTTGCGGAATGATCCCTGGACTTAAGCGAATAGTGAGTACTGAGATGATAATTCCTAAGAAAAGTGCGCCGGCATCTCCCATATAAATCTTGGCTGGGGTGCGATTCCACAAGAGGAAACCGGCAGTAGCACCAGCAGTCACAATCGCAAGCGCGCTGACCAAAATCTGCTGCCGATCAAAGGCGATGAAGAATAGGAAGATTGAGATCACTGCGACTGTGCCGGCGGCGCCACCATCGTGGTTATCGAAGAAGTTAATTGAGTTACAGACGCCGACAATCCAAATTACCGAGATTATGTAATTAAGTGCAGTGCTACCAAAGGCCACACCCATGGTGTCGGTGGCGGTCAAAATAACAGCGACCACAATTCCAGTAAATGTCTGTGCCATAAGTCTGGGCCATGGTTGCATCCCCTTGAGATCATCGATCAGACCCATAATCGAAATTACGATTGCCGGTACTAATACAAAACTTGCCAGACGGAAATTCTCCATTGTGAAATCTTTAACAAGCAGCGCACCATAAGAAGCTACAACAACTCCGATTGCGATTGCGACTCCGCCCAAATATGGGATCGGTTCTTTCTGTACTTTACGTTCCAGATTCGGGGCATCAACTGCGCCAACGCTGATTGCGACCTTGCGCATGATTGGTGTCAGTAGACCAACAAAGATAAAGGTGAGTGCACCAAGAATGAGGTACCTACTTAAAGAAAATTCGCTCATGAGAATGTATCCGGTAAAACCTATTCGCTCTTAAAGTAATTTGCTCGAAGATCATCAACTTCTGATTTGCGATACCGACGGTGTCCACCGAGAGTTCGAATCGCGGAGAGTTTTCCAGCCTTTGCCCATCGTGTGACAGTCTTAGGATCAACACCAAATAAGTCTGCGACTTCTCGTGGTGTAAGGAGAATTTCAGCTTCTGGAATGCGATTCATAGCTGGCTTCTCCTTACTTAATTAATAGCGCACAGTGCTTCGATGTCCGATTTGCCCCGCAATGTCGCGAAGTATTCCCGCTTACGGCGACGTTTGCAAGAGAGCTTAAAAGTTTGCTTCGACCGCTTGCACAGTACGCCAGCGAGTGACCAGTCGCTCATATCCGCGTCCAGCAACTGCGCCATCACCCTTAGCAAGCCCATCGAGTGAGAACAGCACATCTTCAATTGATGTATCTGCTTCCAGCCCTGATTCACCTTGGCTAATAAGTGCGTGGTTGAGATATCCAGCCAGTCCGCCGTAATCGAGTTCGACTAAAGATTCTGGATGAAAAATTTCTAACCACTCAAGTAAGTTCTCAATCTCTTCTTCAACTGGACCAACTCCAAATGCTCCGACCACTGTTTCGTGTGCAGTGCGAGTGCGCGCCTTTGCAAGTGCAATTGTGGTGCGTGCCTTTGAGTAAGCACCATTTTTATCGGTACCGATTTCACGATCAGTTGGCGCAAAGATTGAAAACCATCGTGGTGGAATAATCCAGTTCTCACTCAAGATATGTGGAACTCGTTCTTCTGAAAAATCCCTGCCGCTTGTAATAACTTCTTCCAGGGCTGGTGAGACAAAGAGCGCTGCAAGCGGTGCGATGGTATCTGCCTTAAAAGTTTCTAGCGCTGCCCAACATCTAGTCGCAGTCGACCACGGGCAGATATAGCGAGCGCCATCAATTTCTAAAATATGTGCGCCATCAGGGCGAGCATTGGGTGGCTGCGGAAAAATAATTCGTTGTAGCGCAAGACGTTGTTCTTCATCGCGAGAATCTTCATTGAGCGGCAACGCTTGCCAACGCAGACGATCGACCGGATCAAATGCTTCGAGTGGTTCAAAGACTCGCAGTGATGCGATGTAAGGTGTTGGTTGCATCAAATTATTCGTTGAGTTGCACTGCACCCATTAAGCACGAGGAGTGTAATTACCTTCAGCAAAGGGATCCTCGTCTTCACGGTTTGAATCAGTTGGCGCATCACCATGGAGTTCTTTGGTGAGACGATCTAGATCCATCTCTTGCGAGTTGTACTTCAAATCACGCGCAACTTTGGTCTGCTTAGCTTTTGCACGGCCACGTCCCATGGGGGGCCTCCTTACCAATATCTTCGCTGAGATCTTCGCTGATAGAGAGCACTTTAGCCTGACTTGTAGCTACCCGCCAAAGTGGATGAGCCTGGTTGGCCAGTCAGAGCTGACTTTTCGACCGCTCCTGCCACCCATGCGGCCATTCCGCGGGCTGCCAATGAGGCAATTGTGAGGTCGGCGACGGCTGGGTCGACGATGGCGACCATTCCGATTCCGGCATTCCAAGTGCGCTCGAGATCGGGTTGTTCGACGTTGGCAATCTTGGCCAGGTATGACATTTCGATCGGCAGCGACCAGGTCGAGCGATCATAAATTGCATGGAGCCCTGCTGGAATCACGCGAGCCGTGTTATCTGCAAGTCCGCCGCCAGTGATGTGTGAAAAAGTACGAAGGTTTTCTTTCAAAACGCGAATGAGTGCCAGACAATCAAGTGCGTAAATTTCAGTCGGGGTAATTAACACTTCGCCAGCGCTCTTGCCGAACTCTGCGACATGGCGGGTGAGATCAATTTTATGGGTTGCGATGATATGGCGCACTAGTGAAAAACCATTTGCGTGGATTCCAGATGATGGCATTGCGATTAATACATCACCGGCTTTTACTCGGTCTGCACTTAACTGCAGATGCGCATCGACTACGCCAGTTGCGGCACCTGCAATATCAAACTCATCTTCACCGAGAATTCCTGGGTGTTCGGCAGTCTCACCACCGACAAGTGCGGTGCCAGCTTTCTGACAACCACGTGCGATACCGGCAACGATTGCGGCAATCCGTTCTGGAATTACCTTCCCGACTGCAATGTAATCTGTCATGAAAAGAGGTTCGGCACCGCAGACAACTAAGTCATCGACTACCATCGCAACTAAATCTTCACCGATCGTGTCGTACTTTCCTAAGATGCGTGCAATCTCGGTCTTGGTACCAACGCCATCAGTTGATGTTGCAAGTAGTGGCTGCTTCATCGACTTCAGTGCACTGGCATCGAAGAGCCCGGCAAATCCACCGATGCCACCCATTACCTCTGGGCGAGATGCCTTAGCAATCGATGCCTTCATTAATTCGACAGCTAGATCACCAGCGTCGATATCAACGCCTGCATCTTTATATGTGCTCATGGGTTCTGATCCAAAATCTCTAAGCGCAACTTTCCCTCTGACAAATCAGTGGGGATTGCGATCGGATAAACGCCTGTAAAACAAGCAGTGCAGAGTTTATCTGCTGAGACATGGGTGGCTTCAATCAACCCTTCAGCGCTGACGTATCCGAGTGAATCTGCGCCAATAGATCTACGAATCTCTTCGACTTCAAGACCGCTGGCAATAAGTTCGGCTCGAGTAGCAAAATCGATTCCGTAGAAGCAAGGCCACTTCACAGGTGGGCTTGAGATCCGCACGTGAATTTCTAGCGCACCGGCCTCGCGCAACATGCGAACGATGGCGCGCTGAGTATTACCACGCACGATCGAATCATCGACGACCACAATCTTCTTACCCTCGATAATTTCACGTAATGGATTTAACTTAAGTCGAATCCCGAGCTGGCGAATTGTCTGTGATGGTTGAATAAATGTTCGGCCAACATATGAATTCTTTACCAACCCTAGTCCGTACGGAATCCCAGATTCTTGAGCAAAGCCAATCGCTGCTGGAGTACCTGACTCAGGTACTGGAATAACAAGGTCTGCCACAACAGGTGCTTCAATCGCCAACTTTTTTCCGATACGGACACGAGTTGCATGCACGCTCTGGCCCGCAATCGATGTATCTGGTCTTGCTAAATAAACATATTCAAAGATGCAGCCTTTAGGTTCTGGCGTTGCCCACACGGTCGAACGAATTCCATCTGCATCGATTGCAAGAAATTCACCAGGGCTAACTTCTCGGACAAATGCTGCGCCAACAATATCTAACGCTGCAGATTCAGATGCGACAACCCAACCTCGCTCTAACTTTCCAATTACAAGTGGTCGCACGCCATGTCGATCGCGAGCGGCATAGAGTGTGTGTTCATCCATAAAGACAATGGAGAACGCACCTTCAAGAAGTGGCAATACAGCCAGTGCGCTTGCTTCAACGTTCTCTTCGCTCTGTAGACCAATTAACGCTGTCATAATTTCAGTATCAGTTGTTGCGCCACTATCATTTTTCGCTGGTGGTTCGAGGGCTGCCACCATCTGGGCAAGTTCGCCGGTGTTGGTCAAATTTCCATTATGTCCTAAAGCCAGTGTGCCGTACTTAGTTGGTCGCAGAGTTGGCTGGGCATTAACCCAAGTGCTTGAACCAGTAGTGCTGTATCTGGTGTGACCAATTGCGAGATTGCCAGGCAAGGTCGCTAAATCTGATTCAGTAAAGACTTGTGAAACAAGGCCCATATCTTTAAAGATCACAATCCGTTTGCCATCTGATGTTGCGATTCCAGCAGATTCGGTTCCTCGATGTTGCAGCGCGTAGAGTCCGTAGAAAGTTAACTTCGCAACTTCTTCATCGGGTGCCCAGACACCAAAGACACCACATGCATCTTGTGGCCCTTTATCTTCACCGGGGTAGTTGTGATTGAGTAATCCATCAGGGCGGCGACTCATGATTTTTCTCGATTCAGTGGCAGGATTGCGGAGAGATCTGCACGTGCACCCGATGCTTTTATCTCACCAGATTCCATCGCTTGCGACCAAGTGCGCACACCATCTGCCAGATCAAGCCAAGTACTTGCACTCATCTCAATCACATTTGGTGGTGTGCCACGTGAGTGCGTTGGGCCTTCTCCACATTGCGTTGCAGCATATGGTGGAATTCGAACTTCAATAGCCCGTCCTGGATATCGTGATGAAAGATCAGCAAGGGTTGCCTTTACTCGCTCGAGAACCTGCTGATCACGCGCCATCTCTATCCAAACAATTTCGCGAAGGTATTTGTATGGGCGGTTCGTAATTGATCTAATGGAATTACTGCGCCATTGATTTGTAGTACCGATCCACCGGTGACACCGATTTTCTGCAGTGGAATATTTGCAGCTTTTGCGGCGGCAGTAAGTGCATCGGTCTTTGCAGGATCAATTGCGATGAGTACCCGTCCTGGTGTTTCAACAAGAAGGCTCACTCCAGCGTTTTCAATCTGAACCGCGGCGCCAACATTGTGTCGCAAGACCATCTCGGTCAGGCTAGCGGTGAGTCCACCTTGGCTTAGATCGTGGGCTGCGGTGAAAATCTGCTCACTGCGACCTTTGACCAGTAGATCGATCAATCGCATTTCGCGCGCTAAATCAGCAATTGGTGCTTGTCCCCCGCGCATATCGTGTAGATAAGCCCATTCGCTGCCAGAGAAATTCTCATCAGTTGCACCAAGTAGATAGAGATCAAGACCAGCGCGATCAAAACTCATTGGTGTTCGTGTTCGAACATCATCAATTGTGCCGAGTACACCGATGACCGGTGTTGGCAAGATTGCGACTTCACCGGTTTGGTTATAGAACGAAACATTTCCACCGGTAATCGGTAGCCCCATCTCAAGTGCGCCATCTGCTAATCCGCGAACACTCTCAGCGAATTGCCACATCACTCCGGGATCTTCGGGTGAACCAAAGTTAAGACAGTTAGTGACGGCAAGTGGCGTGGCACCAGCGGTTGCAATATTTCTAGCCGCTTCAGCAAGTGCTAACTTCGCACCTTCGTATGGATTTAAATAAGACCAGTTGGCATTTGCATCAGTTGCGACTGCAACACCAAGATGAGTTTTTTCATCGATACGAACCATGCCAGAATCATCTGGTTGTGATTGCACAGTGTTGCCCTGTACATATCGATCGTATTGATTTGTCACCCAACTTTTATCAGCCAGATTTGGTGTCGCCGCCATCTTCAATACGGCAGCAATAATCTCGACATCACTTTGCGGGATGGGTGGCGTAATTTTCTGGGCATTGACGATGTCGATATATGCCGGTTGTGCCAGCGGGCGTGAGTAAACCGGGCCATCATGTGCGACGGTGCGCGGTGGCACATCAACAATGAGCTCACCATGCCAAGTGATGTGCAGGCGATCGCCATCGGTAACTTCACCGATTACTGTGACTGTGACATCCCATTTTTTGCAGATCTCTAAGAAACGATCAATCTTGCTTGGTTCAACGATCGCGCACATGCGTTCTTGTGACTCTGACATCAAGATTTCTTCTGGTGACAAGGTGGCATCACGAAGTGGAACTCGATCGAGTTCGACCTTCATGCCGCCGCTGCCACCTGATGCCAGCTCACTTGTGGCGCAGGAAAGGCCAGCGCCGCCAAGATCTTGAATACCAACAACTAAATCTTCGGCAAAGATTTCAAGTGAGCACTCGATTAAAACCTTCTCCACAAATGGGTCGCCCACCTGTACTGCTGGCCGCTTTGCTGGACCAGTTGATTCAAATGTCTCGGATGCAAGCACTGATACTCCACCGATTCCATCGCCACCAGTTTTAGCACCGTAGAGCACAACTAAATTTCCAGCCCCAGCTGCCTTTGCTAATTTAATATCGCTATGTTTCATCACACCGATGCAGAGTGCATTCACAAGTGGATTTCCAAGATATGTCTGATCAAAGACAACTTCGCCACCGATATTTGGAAGACCTAAACAGTTTCCATATCCACCAACACCGGCGATGATTCCTGGAAGTACGCGACGTGTATCGGCTGCATCGGCTGGGCCAAATCTCAGTGGATCCATAATCGCAATTGGACGTGCACCCATCGTCAAGATATCGCGCACGATTCCACCGACACCGGTTGCAGCGCCTTGATAAGGCTCGATAAATGATGGGTGGTTATGAGATTCAATTTTAAATGTGACGGCATATCCCTGACCGACATCTACGACTCCAGCATTTTCACCGATGCCGACTAATAGCGCATCGCTCTTGACTGCCTTTTCGCCAAATTGCTTGAGGTGCACCTTTGAAGATTTATAAGAACAGTGCTCTGACCACATCACTGAATACATCGCTAACTCTGATGATGTCGGGCGACGTCCAAGAATTTCTTTGATCCGGGCATACTCATCAGCTTTCAGACCAAGTTCGGCGAAAGGTTGGGTGGTATCTGGATTTGCGGTGGCAATCCCAACTGTATCGAGTGCCATCTACTTCACCATCGCGTTCAAGATTGAGGTAAAGAATCCAAGACCATCAGCAGAAGGTCCAGTTAAAGTTTCAATCGCATGTTCTGGGTGTGGCATCAGGCCCACAATATTTCCGCGCTCGTTGGTAATGCCAGCAATCAGATTACGTGAACCATTTGGATTCTCACCAACATATCGAGCCACAATTCTGGCTTCACCTTCAAGTAAGGCAAGGGTTTCATCATCACATTGAAAAGAGCCTTCGCCATTTTTTAGTGGAATCACAATCTCTTGACCTTGGCTATATGACGATGTCCAGGCAGTCTTACTATTTTCGATTGTGAGTGTTTGATCGCGACATAAGAAGTGGAGATCTTTATTTCGAGTCAGCGCTCCTGGTAACAAGTGCGCTTCGCAGAGAACCTGAAAACCATTACAAATTCCAAGTAGTGGCATTCCACCATTTGCTGCATCTATAACTTTCTCCATCACTGGCGCAAAGCGTGAAATCGCACCGCAGCGCAGATAATCACCGTAAGAAAAACCGCCCGGCAGAATAACCGCATCTACTCCTTTTAAATCAGCATCATCGTGCCAGAGTGAGATTGCAGTCGAACCGCCCGCCTTTGCAGCGCGGATTGCATCACGATCATCGAGAGTTCCAGGGAAGGTGATGACGCCAATTTTCATGCTTGCACTCGCACTACATAAGTTTCAATAACTGGGTTGGCAAGCAGTGTGGCTGCCACTTTTTCAATCTCAGCTAATTGGGCTTGAGTTGGCGTACCTTCAACTTCAATCTCAAAGCGCTTTCCTTGACGAACACTTTTAGCAAAGCTAAACCCAAGACGGGGTAGCGCAGCACCGACGGCAACACCTTGTGGGTCCAAAATTTCTGGCTTGAGCATTACTTCTACGACGATGATGGCCATGTGATTTCCCCTTAGAACTTGCTGCCGGTGATTCGGAAAAATGCTTCGTGATATCGCTGCGCAGTTTTCTCGACGATCTCTGCCGGCAATTCTGGTGGCGGGCTCTGCTTATCCCAACCGCATGTTGTCAAATAATCTCGCACGAATTGTTTATCAAATGAAGATGTCGAGTGATTTGCATCCCAAAACCTAGATGAATCTGGAGTGAGCGCTTCATCACCCAAAATAATCTGTCCTGATGCATCGTGGCCAAATTCGAATTTAGTATCAGCCAAGATGATTCCGCGAGACTGTGCGAAGTCTGCAGCGGTGGCATATAACTTAAGTGTGTGGCTTCGAAGTGCATCCGCAATATCTCCGCCAACAATCTCAGCAGCTGATGCAAAATCAATATTAATATCGTGATCACCAATGGCTGCCTTGGTGGCAGGAGTAAAGATAGGTTCTGGTAACTTCGAACCATCGACTAACCCATCAGGCAGGCTCATGCCACAGACTTTCTGATCAACTTGATATTCCTTAAGGCCACTACCGGTCAGATATCCGCGTGCAACACATTCAATTTCAAACATAGTCAGTGGCATCACAATCACAGCGCGATCTTGAACTTCGCTTGGGACTTCATCGCTAATGAAGTGATTGGGAATAATATCTTGCAAAAGTTCAAACCAAAAGAGTGAGAGCTGGGTAAGAATTGCGCCTTTATCTGGAATCTGAGTCGGTAATACCCAATCGAATGCGCTAATTCGATCAGATGCAACGAGCAAAATCTGATTAGCATCGTTGGTGTAAAGGTCGCGAACTTTTCCAGTGCGCAGGTGAGTCCACCCTGTGACCTGTGGGGCTGGTGGTGGACCAGCGAGGCCGAAGCCGCTCACCGAATAGAGCCGGGTTTGTACTGCGCTGCGGCAGGATGCGCGGATGTAATTGCTTCGATGCGACTTACAACTCGTGCAATGTGTTGGCGAGCATCGCCCGTAAATTCAAGTGGTGCGCTAATCAGTGCAGCAAGTGCACTCTGATCCAGTGGAATTCGGGCATCTGCGGCAAGTGCCTCAAGCAGTGTATTTGGATTTCCAGCGCGCATCGCAAGTGCTGCTTTCACAGCATGTTCTTTAATAACTTCGTGTGCAACTTCGCGACCAACGCCGGCTTTAACAGCTGCCATTAAAATCTTGGTGGTTGCTAAAAACGGTAGGTAGCGATCGAGTTCGGCCGCGATTACTGCTGGGAATGCACCGAATTCATTAAGTACAGTCAGAGTTGTTTCCAGCAATCCATCCATCGCATAGAAGGCATCTGCAATTGCGACTCGACGAACAACGCTGCAGGAAACATCGCCTTCATTCCATTGATTGCCGGCAAGTTCGCCCACCATCGAGGAATATCCGCGCAAGATTACGGTGAGGCCATTGATGCGTTCGCAGGAACGAGTATTCATCTTATGTGGCATGGCCGATGACCCAACTTGGCCTTCTTTAAAACCCTCAGTAACGAGTTCGGCTCCGGCCATCAAGCGAATCGATGTTGCAAGCGATGATGGAGCGGCAGCGAGTTGTACAAGTGTTGTCAGAACATCGTAATCAAATGAACGCGGATAAACCTGACCTGTAGAATCTAGTACCCGCGCAAAACCTAATTCGGTGGCGATTGCACTTTCTAGATCGTAGTGAGCTTGTGATGAACCAAGGAGATCGATTGAATCTTGTGCAGTACCGACTGGACCTTTAATTCCACGCATTGGGTATCGCTCTTGCAACGCCACTAACCGTTCGTATGCAAAGAGCAGTTCTTCGGCCGCGCTAGCAAATCGCTTTCCAAGGGTTGTGATCTGCGCTGGCACATTATGTGATCGCCCTGCAATCACTTGATCCTGATACACAGTTGCTTTCGTAGCTAAAGCAGCGAGTACCGCAATAACTTTATCGCGCACAAGATCTAAACCATTTTTAATTTGTAGCGCTTCAATATTTTCAGTGAGATCTCGGCTAGTCATACCGGCGTGGATAATTTCGTGGCCGGCTAGGCCATTGAATTCTTCAATCCGAGCCTTTACATCATGGCGAGTAGCCTTTTCCCGCGCATCAATTGATGCCAAATCTACTTGCGAAATAACTTTCTCGTAATCTTTTATTTCGGATGGAGAGATTGGGTGGCCAAGTTTTGATTGAGCGCGTGCGATTGCAATCCATAACTTGCGTTCAGCAATAATTTTCTCTTCCGGCGCAAAAATTGCACGCATCTCACTTGATGCATAACGGTTAGCTAATACGCTCACTGGTATATTCTCCCTTACTTAGTTCTCTACCTGGGCCAGCGACGCTTCCAGCGCAATATCAGTGCGATAGAAAGAGCCTTCGAGTTCAATAGTTGAGATTTTTCGATAGGCGTTTAACCGGGCAGATGCAAGATCCGAGCCGATTCCGGTGACTGCAAGAACTCGCCCACCACTTGAAACAAGGGCTCCATCTTTCTGGGATGTTCCGGCTTGAAAGACGCTGCTGGATTGGCTATCTGATCCCAGTGAGATAACGCCACCGAGATCTGGAATTCCCGGATACCCATGAGCTGCTAATACAACAGTGACCGCGCTCTCGCTGCTCCAATGCAAAACAGTGTCATCGAGTGAATCGGTAGCAGCTTTAAATAAAAGATCCGCCAACGGTGTAATCAACCTTGGAATGAGAACTTGTGTCTCTGGATCACCGAAGCGGGCATTAAATTCGATTACCTTCAACCCATTATTGGTGAGAACTAAGCCAGCGTATAAGAGACCAACAAAAGGTGTACCGCGCGCAGCCATCTCAGCGATTACTGGTGCCAATACTTTTACATAAGTCTGCTCGACGATATCTGCTGGGGCCCAGTGCAGCGGTGAATATGCACCCATACCGCCTGTATTTGGTCCCTGATTATTATCGTGCACACGTTTGAAATCTTGCGCAGGTTCCATCGCTAAAATATTTCGGCCATCGCTAATTCCAAAGAGTGAAATCTCGGGACCGGCGAGAAATTCTTCAATCACAATTCGGGTGCAAGAAAGTGCATGTGCTAGCGCTGCTGCTCGATCGTCTGTGACAACAACTCCTTTGCCAGCGGCAAGACCATCTTCTTTTACTACATAAGGGGCGCCAAATTCATCGAGTGCTTTTTCAATCTCGCTTTGAGTAGCGCAGGTAAAACTTCTTGCAGTTGGAACACCAGCATCACGCATCACGCCTTTGGCAAAATCTTTAGAACCCTCTAGCGCTGCAGCAGCCTTTGATGGTCCAAAGACGGGGATACCAACTGCTCGTAGCGCATCGGCTGCGCCATTAACCAGTGGAATCTCTGGACCTATAACAACGAGTTCAACTTCGAGCTCTTTAGCTAGTGCCACGATTGCTTTATTGTCAGTGATATCTAAGGCATACGTTAAAGCGATCTCTGCGATACCAGGATTACCGGGTGCAACAAATAACTGAGTACATTTTTTATCTGCTTTGAGTCCTAGTGCTAGCGCGTGTTCACGACCGCCGCTTCCGACTAGGAGGATTTTCATGGTTTAGATGAAATCCTTTATGACAATTGTCTGATCTCGGCCGGGCCCGACCCCGATAGCGCTCATCGGCGCACCAGAAATTTTCTCAAGGAAGGCCACATATGCCTGAGCATTCTTTGGCAGATCACTCAGAGTGCGAGCTGCGCAAATATCTTCACTCCACCCTGGTAGATATTCATAGATTGGTTTTGCGTGGTGGAAATCTGATTGCGATGATGGAAGTTCTTCCACTCGCTTGCCATCAATTTCATAGGCGACGCAGACAGGAATTTTCTCCCAACCGGTGAGCACATCCAATTTAGTTAAGAAGAAATCTGTAAGTCCATTTACGCGAACTGCATAGCGAGCAATCGGTGCGTCATACCAACCACATCGACGGGCACGGCCAGTTGTTACACCAATCTCGCCACCGATAGTGCGTAATTTCTCGCCATCTTCATCGAAGAGTTCGGTAGGAAATGGACCTGAACCAACGCGGGTTGTGTATGCCTTAATAATTCCAATGACGCGACTGATCTGTGTTGGCCCAATTCCAGAGCCAGTACATGCACCGCCTGCAGTTGGATTCGATGATGTTACATATGGATATGTGCCATGATCAACATCGAGCAGCGTTCCTTGTGATCCTTCGAGCAGAACGCGCTTACCGGCTTTAAGTGCCTGATCGAGCAATAAGACAGTGTCTGCAACGTATGGACGAAGAATCTCTGCATATTCAAGGTACTCAGCAAGGACTTCATCAACTTCAATATTCTTGCGATTAAAGACTTTAATTAAAATCTGATTCTTATCTTTAAGCGCTGCCTCTAACTTCTGGCGAAGAATAGATGGATCGAAGAGATCTTGAACGCGAATTCCGATCCGGTTAATTTTGTCAGCATATGCCGGCCCAATTCCACGCCCAGTTGTTCCGAGCTTTGATTTACCTAAGAAACGCTCTGTCACCTTATCGATGGTGCGGTGATATGGCGTAATTAGGTGCGCATTGGTGGAGATTACTAATTTAGAGCAATCGATTCCGCGCTCTGTAAGTCCTTTGATCTCTTGCAGTAGAATACTTGGATCAATCACAACGCCGTTACCGATTACCGGCACAACATTCGGAGAGAGAATTCCAGATGGCAGTAGGTGCAGTGCGTACTTCTGATCACCGATAACAACTGTATGACCTGCGTTATTGCCGCCTTGATAGCGAACAACATAATCAACGCGATCACCAAGAATGTCGGTGGCTTTACCTTTGCCTTCATCGCCCCATTGAGCACCGAGCAGAACTAATGCAGGCATATGGTAAAACCTTTCTATTTCTTAGTCGTGGCCAGAACTTACTTAAATCTACTTGAGAAGTGATGTACCTGTTGATCGAAGATCTTCACATGCAGCGACAATGCGCGCAGCCATTCCGGCTTCAGCGGCTTTACCCCATGCACGCGGATCGTATTGCTTCTTGTTTCCAACTTCGCCGTCAATTTTGAGGACGCCGTCATAGTTTTTAAACATGTGCTCAACTACTGGGCGGGTAAATGCATATTGCGTGTCAGTATCGATATTCATCTTGATTACACCGTAATCAAGTGACTCGCGGATCTCTGAAAGCAATGAGCCAGAGCCACCGTGGAATACAAGGTCCATTGGCTTGCTGCCTGCTGGGAGTCCAAGCTTTGCTGATACTGCCTCTTGCAGAGTGTGCAAAATCTTTGGTTGCAGTACTACGTTGCCTGGCTTGTATACGCCGTGCACGTTTCCGAAGGTAGCGGCGACCATATAACGCGCTGCTGAATCGTTGCCAAGTGTTTCAAGAGTCATTAGTGCATCTTCTGGAGTTGAGTACAACTTCGCATCATGCTTTGCTTCAACACCATCTTCTTCGCCACCGACAACGCCAATTTCAATTTCAAGAACAATGCGAGCAGCGACAGACTTGGCAAGAAGTTCCTTTGCGATCTTCATATTTTCGGTCATATCAACAGCTGATCCATCCCACATGTGTGAGTTGAACAGTGGTGCTTTGCCATCTTTAATTCGCTGTGCGCCAATTTCAAGAAGTGGACGCATATAACCATCGAGCTTTTCTGCTGGACAGTGATCGGTATGAATACCAATGTTGACGTTGTAATTCTTTGCGACAACGTGTGCGAATTCGGCCAGCGCAACTGCGCCATCGACCATGTTCTTTACGGTGGATCCTGATGCGTACTCAGCGCCACCCCACGAAAATTGAATGATTCCATCTGACTGCGCTTCGGCGAAACCACGAAGTGCGGCGATCAGGGTCTGGGAAGAAGAGACGTTGATGGCCGGATATGCGAATGCGCCGGCTTTGGCGCGATCAAGCATCTGACCGTAAATTTCAGGGGTTGCAATTGGCATCGGGACTCCACTTGGTTGCTCGGTGCGCGCAGTAAATATGTACGGGCTGTAATCCTTCGCCGAGCGCGTCATTGGGTCGACTTCGGGCTTACGGCTAATCCAACCACTTACCTCGGGGTATGAAAAATCGCCATGCGATCACAGGCACGAGACCTGCGGCCAGATGGCGATTTTCCCTCTTACCTAGCCTTACTGGCCAGCCCACCTCATGAAATCAGAGAGATTTAGGGATGGAGGGTCTTTTGTAGAAAGGCGATCAAGCCAGCCAATAAGGCAGGGCTTGCCAAGATTTTAAGCAGAATTGCAAAGAACGCCATCAACATTTATTACTCCTTTATATCTTCATTAAATCCGTCTGATTAATGAGTGGGCAAAAATAGATTGCGCGAGTAATGTGCAGCGTTATGACCACTCCTCCTGTTGATAGTTCTGGCGATTCCATTGAAAACCTCAGCCAGGAGAATCGTCACTTTCCACCGAGTGCCGCCTTTGCCGCTCAAGCAAATGCCAAGGCTGATATCTACGAAATTGCCGAATCTGACCGCTTAGCTTTTTGGGAGCGCGCCGCTGAAGAACTCACCTGGGATCAGAAATGGTCTGAGGTCTTGGAGTGGAATGTGCCATATGCGAAATGGTTTGTTGGCGGAAAAATAAATGCATCGGTTAATGCGTTAGATCGCCATGTTACTGAAGGTCGTGGAGATCGGGTCGCTTTTCACTTTGAAGGCGAACCCGGAGATACCCGAACAATTACATATGCGGATCTTTTAGTTGATGTAAAGAAAGCAGCCAACGCACTTCTTGAAATTGGAGTGCGCGCCGGAGATCGCGTGGCAATTTATTTGCCAATGATTCCAGAGGCAGCGGTTGCAATGTTGGCCTGTGCTCGAATTGGTGCAGCGCACTCAGTTGTCTTTGGTGGGTTTTCAGCCGAGGCACTTCTCTCCCGCATTCAAGATGCTGATGCAAAGCTTGTAATCACATCTGATGGTGGATTTCGAAAAGGTGGCGCATTTGCACTTAAGCCCGCCGTTGATGAAGCACTTAAGGGTGCAACCAACGTTGAGAAGGTATTAGTAGTGCAGCGCACTGGCCAGGAGACTGCTTGGGATAGCGCACGCGATATTTGGTGGCACGAGATTGTTGGACGTCAAAGCGAAGAACACGTTGCAGAATTCTTTGATGCTGAGCACCCACTCTTTATTCTCTATACATCTGGAACAACTGCAAAGCCAAAGGGAATTTTCCACACAACAGGTGGGTACCTAACGCAAGCAGCATTTACTCACAAGGCAGTCTTTGATCTCAAAGCTGCGAGTGATATCTATTGGTGCACCGCAGATATTGGTTGGATTACCGGACACTCGTATGTTGTTTATGGTCCACTCATTAACGGTGCGACTCAGGTGATGTACGAAGGAACACCTGACACTCCACATAAGGGTCGAATGTTTGAAATCATTGCAAAGTACGGCATAACTATTTTGTATACCGCTCCAACACTTATCCGCACCTGGATGAAATGGGGAGATGAATTTCCAAAGGCGCATGATCTCTCTACCTTGCGTCTCTTAGGTTCAGTTGGTGAACCAATTAATCCAGAGGCATGGATGTGGTACCGCGAAGTTATTGGTGGCAATCGTTGTCCAATTGTTGATACCTGGTGGCAGACCGAGACTGGCGCAATCATGATTTCTCCACTGCCTGGTGTCACAAGTACCAAGCCTGGTTCTGCAATGGCGGCGCTACCCGGCATCAGTATTAAAGTTGTAGATGACAGCGGAACTCCAGTTCCAAATGGTCATGGTGGTTTTCTCATCCTTGATAAACCTTGGCCGTCGATGTTGCGCGGAGTATGGGGCGAAGATGAGCGATACCGCGAAAATTACTGGTCCCGCTTTGATGGCATTTACTTTGCCGGCGATGGTGCAAAGTTGGATAACGAAGGTGCAATCTGGTTGCTAGGTCGAGTCGATGATGTGATGAACGTTTCTGGCCACCGAATTTCAACAACAGAAGTGGAATCAGCGCTGGTCTCACATGAAGCAGTAGCTGAAGCAGCAGTTGTTGGTGCTCACGATGCAATGACTGGACAAGGAATTGTCGCCTTCGTTATTTTGCGATCAGGAATCGAGCACGCAAACGGTGATGATTTGGTGAAAGAACTACGCGCACATGTCACTAAAGAAATCGGAGCAATCGCACGTCCACGCCAAATCATGGTCGTGAATGAACTGCCAAAGACTCGGAGTGGAAAGATTATGCGACGTTTACTTAAAGATGTCGCCGAAAATCGTGCCGTTGGTGATGCAACTACGCTGGCAGATCCCAATGTGATGAAGCTAATTGCCGAGGGGTTAAATACTTCTAAGGGCGAAGATTAATACTCTCTAACTTCTCTTTCGCGATCTCTTTTAATTGAGTGATTACGCCAGGTAAGTTCTCTTCAATCTTTGGATAGAGCGAGCTCTCATTAATTGCATCTTTACCGCCCTGCCATGGCGCCCAAGTGAGGACCGCTCCGACTAAGAAGATAATTATTACTGCTCGTGCAACTGAAATCGCAGCTCCAGCAATGTGGTCAAAGAATGCAAGTGGGCCACGAATAATTGTTGCCTTAAGTCCCTTAGTAACGAGTGTTGCCAAAAGTTTTCCGATTGCAGTTCCGATAAAAATTGAAGCGAGTGCGATAGAGATCTTCTTTCCATCCAAAGACCAGTCACTCATATAATTGAGTGCAAGGAGTAAACCTAGGATTGCTCCGCCGATATTTCCAATTATTGAGAAGATAGATTTTAGAAAACCTTGACGGTAGCCACTAAAAAGTGAAAACGCGACCACGATCGCTATTACTACATCTGCAACCATCAGAGCTCAACCCCCAAGTACTTACTCGTTAAATCTTCTAACTCGCTAAGACTATTTACTACCCCTATTTTTTCATGGACGACAACGCCCTTTTCATCGATAAATAAGGTCATTGGGACGCCCATGCCAAGTGTTCCGCGGGTAGTGCCTTTGGCATCATAAAAATTTGGCCACTTAACTCCGTACCTTTTCACGAAGCTACGGGCATCTTCAATATCTGCCTCTTCCACGCTGATACCTAACAAATCAACTCGTTCTGAGTGCTTATTGTAAAAATCAACAAATATGGGCATCTCTTCTTTACATGGAGCACACCAAGAGCCCCAAACATTAAGTAAGACCGGACCCTTGATGGCACTTGCGTCGATCGTTCTGCTCCCATCGAGACATTGCACAAGTGCAACTTCGCTCTTGGTTGTAACGGTGGCTACATCTTCACAGTTAACGACGATTCCATCATTAGGAAGTGCAGTAGTTGACTGGCCGCATCCAACTAGAAGAACTAGCGGTAGTGCTAAAAGCAATTTCTTCATCGAAAATCCTCATCCACCTTCACTAACAGCGCCGCCTTCTCGCGATCCATCTCGCCGATGCCAACTGATGGACAAACTTTTGCCAAGGTACATGCTCCACATGCCGGCTTACGTGAGTGACATACCCGTCGACCATGCCAGATCATTCGTTGCGATAAATCTGTCCACTCTTTCATCGGAATGAGCTGGCTTACATCTCGCTCTACCTTAATTGGATCGCTCGAATCAGACCACTTAAATCGACGTGAGAGTCGACCAAAGTGAGTATCAACGGTAATTCCAGGGATACCAAATGCGTATCCTAAAACTACATTTGCAGTTTTGCGACCAACACCCGGGAGGGTTATCAGTTCCTCGAGTGTCCCCGGGACTTCACCATCGAAATTTTCCAGGATGTCTCGGGTTAGCCCTTTTATATATCGGGCTTTGCTGTGATAAAAACCTAGCGGGTAAATAATTTCTTCAATATCTTCAATCGGAGCTCTTACATAAGCCTTAACATTCTTATACTCCTTAAAAAGCGTAGGAGTTACTGAATTCACCCGTTTATCTGTGCACTGGGCTGACAGTACAGTCGCAATAACTAATTGCAATGGGTTCGCAAAATCAAGGGCACAGTAAATCTCGGGATAGTTCTTTGTGAGTTTTTTATAGATTGCTTGAGCGTTCTTTCGGGTTTCGCGATCTGCGCTCATACGAGTAAACTACCCCCGTGTCTATCGAAGATGAAGTCGTACGCAAGGCCCCACTTTTTACAGCGCTCGATGATGCTGCTGCGCTTTCATTGCGCGCCTCAATGGATTCGGTAAAGATTTCTAAGGGTGGAATCCTCTTCAAAGAAGGCGATAGCGGCGAACATGTATATGTAATCGTCGAAGGAAAACTTAAGCTCGGCACCTCAAGTGGTGACGGCCGGGAAAATCTGCTCTCAATTCTGGGACCAGGTGAAATGTTTGGCGAACTTTCACTCTTTGATCCAGGTCCCCGCACTTCTACCGCCACCGCTGTTACTGATGCCCGCCTGCTCTCACTTGGCCACGACAAGTTAATCCCTTGGCTGCGCGACAACCCTGACGTTTCACTTCAACTTTTATCTCGCTTGGCACAGCGCCTGCGCCGCACAAATGAAGCGGTCGGCGATCTTGTCTTTTCAGATGTTCCCGGTCGAGTTGCGAAAGCGCTGATCGATCTCGGTGAACGCTTTGGTAAGCAGACCCCGGAAGGTCTCTTTGTACATCATGATTTAACGCAAGAAGAACTCGCACAATTAGTTGGTGCATCACGCGAAACCGTAAATAAGGCGCTAGCTGATTTTGCTGGACGCGGATGGTTGCGCCTTGATGGTCGCGCAGTATTAATTACCGATCTAGAGCGACTCAGTAAGCGCGGTAAGTAACTCTCCTCAAACGAGATTAAGCAGGAGTAACTTCAACGGTGAGTTCAACCTCAACCGGTGAATTCAGTGGCAACTCAGCAACACCAAGAGCGCTTCGAGCAGCAATTCCGGCATCTCCCCATATGTGCATAAAGAGTTCCGAGGCACCGTTAGCAACGGCTGGTTGGTTGGTAAAACCCTCAGCACCGTTTACATAACAGACTATTCGTACCACTTTAACAATTGAATCTACTGGTGCGACAAGTTCAACTGCAGCTAGTGCGTTAAGTGCACAAATTTCAGCAAGGGACTTGGCTTCTTCGACTGTAATGTCGCTGCCAACTTTTCCAGTCTTCGCAATCGCTCCATCAACCATAGGTAGTTGACCAGCGGTAAAGACAATATTTCCAGTACGTACCGCAGGTACATATGCAGCTACCGGCTTTGCTGCAATCGGAAGTACTAAACCTTTTTCAGCTAACTTGGCGCGAACGTCAGTTGCCATTGTTACTTCAACTCACGCTTTAGGTAAGCAACAAGTTGTTCTCCACCTGGTGCTGGAATGACAGTAACGAGTTCCCAACCATCTGAACCCCATCCATCAAGAATCTGCTTAGTTGCATGTGAAAGTAGTGGCACTGTTGCGTATTCGAACTTCATATTAATTTCCTCCGACTAGGGCTGCTAGTGATGCTTTAACCAATGACGAAACTATTCCACCATCTGCTTTTCCTGCAACTTGCGGCTTAAGAACGCCCATTACCTTGCCCATATCAGCTGGCCCGGCGGCACCCGTTGCTGCAATTGCAGCAGCGATCAAAGCCTTTACATCATCTTCTGAAAGTTGTGCTGGCAGATATTTCGCAATAACTCCACCTTCTGCTTTTTCATCTGCCGCCTTATCTTCACGACCGGCCTTTGCAAATTCTTCTGATGCTTCGCGCCGTTTTTTAGCTTCGCGAGAGAGAACCGTAATAATTTCATCATCAGTGAGCACGCGTGATTCTTTGCCAGAGACTTCTTCATTTGTAATGGCCGTTAAAACCATGCGGATGGTTCCAGAAACCAACTTGTCGCTTGCACGAATTGACTCAGTGAGGTCGCTTCGAAGTCTCTCTTTAAGTCCCACTAGTTTGGTGCTCCAATTCTTTGGATTGATCAAGTCTATCTTCTCATGCCACAGTATCCTTCGATAATCATGAGTTACGTACTTCGCCAAGCGCAGATACCAATCCTGCCTAAGGGCCATGCACCAATCCGCATCCTTCATTTCTCGGATCTGCACCTGACCCCTGCCCGCAAAAGTGAGATTGCCGATCTTAAATCTTTAATCGATCTCAAACCCGACCTTGTCATCAGTACTGGTGACTTTCTTGCGCATATGGATGCAGTGCCAACAACTCTGGATGCACTCGACCCACTTCTGGATACACCCGGGCTCTTTGTCTTTGGCTCCAATGATTACTACGCACCTAAACCAAAGAATCCTTTAAAGTATTTATTAGCCGATCACGGAAAACGCATTCACGGCGAAGATTTACCATGGCCAGAGTTAGATAAAGCACTGCAAGCTCGTGGATGGAAAAATCTCAATCACCACAGATCCATGATCACAATTAACGACACCACGATCGAAGCGCGTGGCACCGATGATGCCCACCTTGAATTTGATGATTACTCACTTGTCGCCGGTGCTCCAGCAGAGTGTGACATTGCAATTGGAGTGACACATGCACCTTATTTGCGAATCCTTAAAGGAATGTCAGATGATCAACTCGATGCAATATTTGCCGGCCACACACACGGTGGCCAAGTACGATTGCCGTGGATTGGTGGATCACGCGCACTAACAACAAATTGTGATCTACCAAATTGGCGTGCACGTGGCTTAACTAAATTTGGTGACGAGCCTTATCTACATGTCTCTGCTGGAATGGGAACAAGTCCCTTCGCCCGCATCCGGGTAGCAAGTCCGCCAGAAGTATCGCTAGTAACTCTTATTTAAGAGCCGCGATATCTGCATCAACCATCAACTCAGCTAGCTCTTTCCAGTGAGTTGTGGCCTTCCATCCAAATGCGTTAAAGGCCTTTGATGGATCGCCGATCAGCGCATCTACCTCTGTTGGACGAATATATTTCTTATCTGTCTCAACATGATCTTGCCAATTAAGACCAGCACGTGAAAACGCTGCCTCTGCAAAGTCTCTTACCGTTGCTCCGACACCGGTTGCAACTACGTAATCATCGGGCTTATCTTGTTGGAGCATCAGCCACATTGATTCGACATACTCTTTTGCAAAACCCCAGTCGCGTACTGCGTCAAGGTTTCCAAGAAATAGCTTGTCTTGCTTGCCAGCTTTAATGGTGGCAACTGCGCGAGTAATTTTACGAGTTACAAATGTTTCACCGCGACGTGGAGATTCATGATTAAAGAGAATTCCATTGGTGGCATGCATTCCGTATCCATCACGGTAATTAACGGTGCACCAGTAGGCCATTAACTTTGCTGCAGCATATGGAGATTGAGGTCTAAAAACTGAAGTTTCATTTTGTGGTGGTGGGGTTGAACCAAAGAGCTCTGAAGTTGATGCCTGATAAAAGCGAGTATCAATATCTGCGCTACGAATTGCTTCAAGTAGACCAACAGCACCCACTGCATCTACTTGGCCGGTGTATTGCGGCATCGTAAATGAGACCTGCACATGTGACTGGGCGCCAAGGTTGTAGACCTCGGTTGGTTTAATTTCACGAATTAAGTTGGTTAGTCCAACACCATCGATGAGATCTCCGTAGTGAAGAAATAATTTTGGGTTCTTTGCATGAGGATCTTCGTAGATGTGATCGATACGAGATGTATTAAATGTTGATGACCGGCGGATGAGGCCGTGCACTTCGTAACCCTTGGCAAGTAAGAATTCAGCCAGGTAGGAACCATCTTGACCGGTGACACCGGTAACGAATGCGACTTTTCTACTCATCGACGTACTTCTCCTTTTGCAGCGGCATCTTTATACCAAGTTATAGTTGAGACAATTCCTTCACGCAGTGAGATCTTCGGTGCCCAACCTAGCGACTTTGCCTTAGATACATCGAGAACTTTACGTGGTGTTCCATCAGGTTTTGTTGAATCCCATTGAATTTCACCAACGAAGCCTGCTAATTCGGCTATTAGTTCGGCCAACTCTTTAATAGTCAGATCTTCACCACTACCGATATTGAGGTGACCTGACTCGTTGTAAGTATTACCAAGATGTAGCACCGCTGCCGCAAGATCATCGACGTGCAAGAACTCGCGCTTTGGTGATCCAGTCCCCCAGAGAGTTTCAACGGCGGCACCGCTTGCTTGGGCTTCAACAAATCGACGAATAAAAGCTGGCAATACGTGCGATCCCTGTAGCTCAAAATTATCAAAAGGGCCATAAAGATTTGTAGGCATGAGTGAGATCCACTTGCGACCGTATTCTTTTCTAAACGACTTGATCAACTCGATTCCAGCAATCTTTGCGATCGCATAAGCAGAGTTAGTCTCTTCCAACGGGCCAGTCAGTAAATACTCTTCCTTAATTGGCTGTGCGCAATCACGCGGATAGATACATGAACTTCCAAGAAAGATAAATTTTTCGACATCTGCAGCATGGGCTGCCTCCATCAGATTGCTTTGGATACGTACGTTATCGGCCAGGAATTCAACCGGGTAAGAATTATTTGCCCCGATTCCACCGACCTTGGCGGCGGCGTCAATGACTAGGGTCGGCTTTACCGATGCGATGAAATCGAAGGTAGCGTTGCGATCGAGTAGATCAACAACTTTTCGATTAACCGGGATTACTTCGTGGCCAGCGGCTACATATGCGCGGACAATTGCCGAGCCGGCCAGGCCTGTGCCGCCAGCTACAACGATTGTCATGGAACGAGTCTATCGAGAGTTACTTTGTAAATTCGACAGCGAGCAGCTCAGCGATTTGAGCGGTATTTAACGCCGCACCTTTACGTAAATTATCGCCGCAGACAAAGAGATCAAGTGACATTGGATCATCGATGCTCTTACGTACACGACCCACCCATGTCGGATCAGTGCCGACAACATCTGCTGGGGTTGGGAATTTGTAGTTCTCTGGATCATCAACAAGAAGTACCCCAGCAGCGTTAGCGAGGATATCTTGTGCTGCTTTTCGGGAAGGCTCTTTCGCAAAGGTCGCATGAACTGTGAGTGAGTGAGTAGTAATTACTGGCACTCGAACACAGGTCGCAGAAACTTTCAGATTTGGTAAACCAAGAATCTTTCGTGACTCGTCGCGCACTTTAAGTTCTTCCGATGAATAACCATCTTCTTTGAGTGAGCCAGCCCATGGAATAACGTTAAGAATAAGTGGCGCTGGAAATGGACCGTTATCTTTAATAACGCTGCGCAGATCGCCAGGCCGATCACCGGCATCTGTTCCGGCAACATCTTTAATCTGTTGACGTAAAGAATCGATACCCGCTTGGCCAGCACCTGATGCTGCTTGATATGAAGAAACCACGAGCTCTTTTAATTCGTACTCACTGTGCAGAGCACCCATTGCAACAATCATCGAAAGTGTTGTGCAATTCGGATTAGAGATAATTCCCCGGGGGCGATTCTTAATTTCTTGCGGATTAACCTCTGGCACTACTAGCGGAATATCCGCATCCATTCGGAACGCTCCTGAGTTATCTACAACGACTGCCCCGCGTGCTGCCGCAATCGGTGCCCATTCAATAGAAATTTCATCGGGCACATCAAACATAGCGACATCAATGCCATCAAATGCTTCTGGTGATAGTGCAACAACGGTGAGTTCTTCGCCACGACAAACCAATTTCTTTCCTGCACTGCGTGCAGATGCGATCAAACGAATTTCGCCCCAGACTTCTTTGCGTTCTGAAAGAATTCCAAGCATGACGGTGCCAACTGCGCCAGTCGCGCCAACAACTGCAAGTGATGGTTTGCGGGTCATCGACCAGTACCTCCGTAAACAACTGCTTCAACCTGATCTGCATCTAGTTGAAAAGCCGTGTGGGCAGCCTTTGTGGCGCGCTCTAAATCAGCTTCGCGAACAATGATTGAGATACGAATTTCAGAGGTAGAGATCATTTCGATATTTACTCCCACCTCAGACATGGCGGCGAAAAATGTTGCTGTCACACCTGGATTAGAGCGCATACCCGCACCGACAAGTGAAAGTTTTCCGATGGTGTCATCGTAGAGAATTGAGGCAAAGCCAACTTCACCTTGAATGCGTTGTAAGACTGCAGTGCCATCAGCACCTTCTGCCTTAGGTAGCGTGAATGAAATATCAGTAAGTCCGGTCGCTGCTGCAGAAATATTCTGCACAATCATGTCGATGTTGATGTCAGCATCAGCGATTGCTTGGAAGATGCGAGCAGCAACGCCGGTACGGTCTGGCACTCCAACAATTGTGATCTTCGCTTCCGACTTATCGTGTGCGACGCCGGCGATGATTGCTTGTTCCATGGTTCCTCCTTGGGGATGGTTTGCAACCACCCATGTTCCTTCGTTGGGTGAAAATGATGAACGTACGTGAATCGGTAAGTCGTAGCGGCGGGCATACTCAACGCAACGAAGGTGTAAAACTTTTGCACCGGCTGCTGCGAGTTCGAGCATCTCTTCATATGTCACTGTTTTTAATTTACGTGCTTGCGGAACAACGCGTGGATCGGCGCTAAAGACGCCATCTACATCGGTGTAAATTTCACATACATCTGCATCGAGTGCTGCGGCTAGCGCCACTGCTGTTGTATCGGAACCACCACGGCCAAGTGTTGTAATGTCTTTTGTATCTTGCGAGATTCCTTGGAAGCCGGCGACGATTGCAATTGCACCTTCTTCGATTGCTTCCCGGATACGACCTGGTGCCACATCAATAATGCGCGCCTTGCCATGAGTTGATGTTGTAATAACGCCAGCTTGGCTTCCGGTAAATGAGCGCGCTTCAAAACCTAAATTATTAATTGCCATCGCAAGCAGCGCCATAGAAATTCGCTCACCGGCCGTCAGCAACATATCGAGTTCGCGGCCTTGCGGAATTGGTGTCACTGCATTCGCTAATTCAATGAGTTCATCGGTGGTATCGCCCATGGCGCTGACAACGACAACAACCTGGTTGCCATCTTTCTTCGAGGCGACGATGCGGGCGGCAACCCGCTTCATGCCCTCGGCATCAGCGACTGAAGATCCGCCATATTTTTGAACAATGAGTCCCATGGCGCAAGTGTGAAGCAAGGGCCAGGCTCGGGGCTAGCCCAATAAGTCATATTTCATATTTTGAGACGGCACGCATCTCAGCAATTGGGAATCTATCCCTCTACCGTGCGACGTCCTTCAAAGGCGCGGCCGAGCGTGACTTCATCGGCATATTCGAGATCCCCGCCCACCGGCAGGCCGCTGGCCAGACGCGAAACGCTGATGCCAAGCGGCTTAATCAAGCGCGCCAAATATGTCGCCGTCGCTTCACCCTCGAGGTTGGGGTCAGTCGCCAAGATAACTTCAGTAATCGTTGCATCCGCCAGCCGAGTCATTAATTCACGGATGCGAAGTTGTTCCGGGCCAATGCCATCGATCGGACTGATCGCGCCACCAAGTACGTGATAGCGACCGCGAAATTCGCGAGTACGTTCAACTGCGATTACATCTTTGCTCTCTTCGACAACACAAATTTGGGTTGGGTCACGTCGAGGATCACGGCAGATACGACATTCAGTCTCTTCTGAAACGTTGCCACAGTGCACACAAAACTTTACCCGTTCTTTCACGGTACGGATCGCATCGACTAAGGCAAGAGCTGCATCATTTTCACTCTGCAGAATATGGAAAGCAATACGTTGCGCCGACTTAGGTCCAATTCCTGGCAAGCGACCCAACTCATCAATTAAATCTTGAATCGCGCCTTCATACATTCCCGATGTCATCTATTTTAATTCTTCTCAATTATAACTTTTGCGCCAAGCTCAGCCGCTAGTAGCGCAGCACCTGAAAGCAAGTTCTTGTCGGTAGGGGCTTCATCAGTGCGAACTGCGCGCGCTGCTGGTGAACTATTTGGATCAATCGATGGATCAACAATTGCCTCAATTTTTCGATCAAGTCCGGTGACATCGATAAATGCTAAACGTAAGATCTCATCAGATTCAGAGCGAATAAATGAATCACGCGCACCTTGGTTAGCCATCCCAATCGTAATATTTTTCTCATCAAGGCCCATGATCTGCGCACTTGCACTCAGTAGTGACCATGTCAGACGACGACGCTTCTTTACATTCTCAATTACTTCTGGCCACAAGCGACGAAGCGAAGCAACATCTATCGCCTCAGTCGGTGCAGCCGCTTGCTGCTTTATCTCTTTTACAATTTCTTTTGCTTCTTCAAGTACTTCAATCTTCTTCTCAACCACCGACTTGCTCTCCACAACAGGGGCGGCGGCGACTGGAGTTGCTGGCGGTGTTGAAGATGGTGTTGTCATTCCTTGTACGCGTTCGAGTCTTTCAAGGCGTGCTTGCAAACCTGAATCACTGCCATCGCCCATTGGCAACAACATGCGGCCGCAGATTAACTCGAGAATTAAACGTGGCGCAGTGGCTCCACGCATCTGAGTAAGGCCCTCTGCTGCAATATCGGCAGCGCGTGAAAGCGTTGCTGCGCCGAGGTTTTTAGCCTGCACAACCATTCGCTCTAATTGATCTTCTGGAATTTCGCGCAAGATCGAATTAGCGTGTGTTGCAGCAAGTGCATCCACGATCATTAAATCACGAAGACGCTCAAGGAAATCGCTGGCAAAGCGACGAGGATCATGGCCAGATTCGATGACGCGATCAATTGTTTTAAATAATGTCGCACCATCGCGTGCGGCAAGTGCATCGACGGCATCATCTAGTAGCGCGCTATCGGTAAATCCAAGCAACTGAATTGCGATTTCGTAACTGACTCCATCGCTACCGGCGCCCGCTAAGAGTTGCCCCAAAACCGAAAGTGCATCACGGACTGAGCCACCGCTGGCACGAACAACAAGTGGGATTACACCCTTTGCTACTTTGACGCCTTCTTCAGCGCAAATCTTCTCTAAGTGCTCGCCAAGAATTCCAGGTGGAACTAAACGGAAGGGATAGTGATGAGTACGTGAGCGAATTGTTGAGATTAACTTCTCTGGCTCAGTTGTAGCAAAGATAAAGATAACGTGTGGTGGTGGCTCTTCTACAACTTTGAGTAGCGCATTTGCTGCGCCCGGTCCGAGTTGGTGTGCTTCATCAATAATATAAATTTTGTACTTGCTCTGTACCGGTGCAAAGAAAGCCTTGTCGCGAAGATCGCGGGCATCATCTACTAGACCATGTGTTGCTGCATCAAGTTCAATAACATCGAGAGAACCTGGACCATTGGCTACTAAATCTTTACATGATTGACAGAGACCACACGGATTAGGTGTTGGTCCTTTCTCACAGTTAAGTGATCGCGCCATAATGCGAGCGCTTGATGTCTTTCCACAACCGCGAGGACCGCTAAATAAATATGCGTGATGTGTACGACCAGATTCGAGTGCATTAGAAAGTGGCACCGTCACATGTTCTTGTCCAATGACTCCAGCAAATTCAGAGGGGCGATACTTGCGATATAAAGCTAGTGACATCGCTTCCCCCTACTCGTCTCAACTCATGTTAATTCTTCACTCAAATGCACTCACTGCGGAACAGATTCTAAAGTTTTAAGGGACCCTCCGCGCACCCATCAGAGCGCGCCTACCCTTGCTGTATTCCTACCCTGGGGGAGTTCAGCGCGGTAATGCCGCGCGGAGGATCTGGTGAAATCATAGTGAATGCGGGCGATACCCTTAGCACGCTCATTTGGAGGATTCGCATAGCGGCCGAGTGCGCACGCTTGGAAAGCGTGTAATGGGTTAAACCATTCAAGGGTTCAAATCCCTTATCCTCCGCCAGTTTCACTGCCTTCAGATAATGCACTTACAAGCGTTATCGCTTATTCACCTGGAACCCCTGCCTTCTACAGAAGTCACAAGTCGGGACATCCTCCGCCAGTTTCACTGCCTT